>JGI24712J26585_10002552_pt1 | contig 14811 bp, 15 predicted proteins | sample BioPla3DNA2_FD_26585 | JGI IMG/M metagenome (IMG submission 26585) | reverse complement strand
TCTAATTGTAAATTTTGTATTTCATTTTTATAAACTACTTCTATTACATAGCAATTACTTTTAGGTATTATTCTCACCTGTTGTAAATTTTTTACTTTTGTTTTTATAATTGATTTTTTAATATTATTTTCTCTAGCGTATTTTTCTCTTTGAGTGCGAGCTTTCATATTTATAATATTTTTATTTTTTAAATAAGGTAATGTCACTATTTCATTTTTTAATGGGCATTGTTGATTAGTAAAAATAACTATATTTCTACCATTTTTGTTTTTGTATTTTGGTAATTTAGGTTTATTATTATACTTATTTTTATTTTTAGACCAATCTTTCGTTTGAATAAAAAACAAACCCCAATTATTATCCAATTGTCTTAATATTTGTTGACTGCTGGATGCCATTAATATTTTATAATCTTCTGTATTTTTTAATAAATTATATAATTCATTATATCTTAGCCACTTTTTATTATTTATAAATTCTTTCCTAATATAATAATTAGCTAAGTTATAAAGATTTTTACTTTGAAAACAAATTTTGTCGCAATAATCATATAACTCATGATTTTTTGAAATTATATGTTGTTCTACTCTCATATTCTCACCTCCTTTTAGATTCATATAATGAAATAGGTTTATATTGGATTAATATAATACATAAAAAAGGCAAAGGCCAATGGCCTTTACCTTGAAATATTTTATAATATTAGTTTGGATTAATACCGAGTGTACTTAGGAGTTCATCAGAATCTATTTTAGTAAATATTCCTTTTTCTAAGCCAGTCTCTATTAAAGCAACAGCAAACTCTTTATTTTTAAATATATAATCATATACTTTATTACATAATTTATCGTATGATTGACTTTTTGGTAAATTTTCAATTGATTTTATAAATTTTTTAGCCTCTGCATAATAATTAGGTTCATCTTCTTTTTTATTAGCAGCTATCAATATTTTTTGGGCCTTAAGTAATTCTGTAACTCTTTGTTTCCAAGCATCCCAATTATCAAATGCATTTTCTATTGGTCCTAAATCGTCAAATAAACCAATTTCAATTTCTTGTGCTAACTCAAAAATTCTTTCACTTGTTGGAACAAGTGGCAAATCCTGTAATAATCTACGAGCTAACAAATGAGCATCACTTGCTCTTATAACTTGAGAATGAGTTTGGGTTGGATCGGTTATAAATTTATCTACTTCTTTATGCATTTGAGGAGATACATGATTAGCCTCTTTCTTTAAATTATTTTTATTAATTCTAGCATATAATGGCATATTAATTACCCTCCATAATTGAAAAATTCTTCATTCAATATATACAAATAATCATCATTTTCTATGATACCTTCAATAAATATCAAGATTTTTGTTTTTCTTCTATATATTCAAAACTCTCTTGAATTAGTGTCTCTAATTCTCCCTCTGCATATGTGACCCCTAACATTTTATATGGATATGGTAAATGATAATTAAATGCTATTAAATAAAATGAATGCCCATAATCAATTTTATCATATCTTAAAATTAGATTATCGTTAATTGTTTCTTTTATGGGTAATTCTAATTCTTTATTATCCAATATAATTTCAATTATATTTTCTAAATCAGTATTATTAGTCATATACCCAACTATTTTTTTATCTTTATCAACACCAATAACACCTAATGGTATTTTGGAATTTATATCACATATAATTGCAAGGTTCATTATATCACCCTCTTAAAAAATCAGTATTTTCAAATATTGAATTCTTTAATTGATTATAATTTTCTGGATCTATATCTTTTAAAATTTGTGGTGTTAAAATATAGTAAATGGCGCTTTCTAAAAAATATGATTCATAATTTTGTTCGGCTATATAGCTAACAAATGGACTAGCATATAATCCTACATTATCGCCTATATACTTTGTTTTTTGTTTGTTGTAGTATTCTATTTTCCACCACTCTAAATCTTTTTTCATTAGATTGGTTTTCAATAAGGCTTGTACAATAAAGTACTTTAAATTGTTTAGGTGATTTCTACTAATAAATATTTTATCATCAAATTCAAAAAATCCCAATGTATCTTTAATTTGGTCCTGTAATTCTAAAATTTTATCATCATCATATTTAGAATTTAATAAATCAATAAAATCTGTTGTTTCATTAATATCGTTTACAATAATAAAACTTTTATCTGTTAGTAAAGTTGGGCAATATATTTTTAACTGAGTAATTAATGTTGTTATATTGTCTTTTAAATTTATTGGTAAATTTAAAAATGCCACGTTTGTTTTATTTATTGTAAAATTAATGTTATTTAAATTATCGTTTGGTTCAATACTTAATTTACAATAAGGATGAAAATCTTCAATATTATCCATTAATTTTGAGATATCGTGAGAAAATTTACTTAATGTCTGACATACTGGGCAACTCATATTAACATCGCTTATTAAATTAACTTTAGTTATATTTTGATTTTTATATTCAAATAATTGTGCAAATTTAAATAATCTTATACACTTGGCAATAATTATTTCAATCATTTCCTCATAGAAATCTTTATCTGAATTTCTATACATAAAACAATTAATTATTGCATTTTGTAATGTATATTTTAAATTATTTAAATCTTCACTTTTATATTTGTCAATAAATTCATTTTCATCATTATTAAGTATAGATTTTACTGGAACTCCAAGCTTTTTATCTACAACCATTTTGCCATTTTTAAATATAGGTTCAACATAATAATCTAATATAGCAATAGCATTTTCACAAAAATCTTGTACAGAAGATTCTAACTGGAGATTATTATCCTCATTATAGATACTGACGAATTTATTATAATATTCTTGTAATTCGTTGTCAATTGCAATTAAATAGTTCTTCATTATTTTACTCACCTGTAATCTATCAATAATTTCTCTCCAGCCTATATCAACAATTAATTCTCCTCTTCCAGGCGTCTCACTTTGACTGATTTTGAAGAACGGGGAAGAGTAGACGCTTCGTTCTCCCCGTCTTTCACGAAAAAACTTTGTAAGCTCGTTTGTTTTGTTGTTGGACCTTTATCTCCAGGAAATCCAAAGTCAGTAGGATTAGCTTTACCACCTGGACCCCTTGTTGGTGGTGGAGGTGATAGCATTGGTCCTTTGGGGGCTGGAATTTCAGGTGTATTTTGTTTTCCTCCAGGAGGTGGCGTTGGAATTTTAGATTTTTCTTCTCCACCTTCTCCACCTTCTCTACTTTCTTCATCTTCGCCTTCGTCACCAGACATTGGAGGTTCTGGTGCGCCTCCAACTGGAGCACTAGGCATTGTACCCAATGGTCCACCTTCACTTGGTAATGGTCCTGTCTTGGGAGCATTTGGATCGAATACAGTACCACGTTCTTTTTCAAGATTTTTCTTCTCAACCTCTGGATCCAAACCGATCATTGGTAAGATTGTGGTCATTGATACTAATCCTTTTTGCTGTAATTGTTGTATAAAGTTTAATACTGTTGAATTTCCAGTTAAATCCTGTTGTTGCCAAGCAATATCTGGCACCATTAGTTGCATATCTTTACGTGCTGCAGATATTTTACGTTGTTTTTCAGACATATATTTAGAATTTATTTCACCATTTACTGATTTATAAAAACCTTGTATTTCAGCAATAGGACGATAAACTTTATATTTTATCCAATTTTCTAATCTTAGTCTATATGACATATAACGTCTTGCTAAAGTATCAAAACCAATTTGTGCATTTGCATATGTTGGACCTTCACCATTTAACATAGCTTGATTAATACCAAGACCATTCATTAATTCTTTTTGTATAAAATCAAATTCTTGATTCAAAGGAAGTATTTTACCAGATGAACCAACATAATCAAATTGTAATCCATAATGATACACTAAGAAGAAATTTGGATCATCATCTGCTTGCAATAATATATCTCTAAAACTATCAATATCGGTCTGTGATGGCATAGGCTCACCAGGAGCACCAATTTTAGCAACCCTTAATGGCATAATATGACGATTAGCAATTGCATCTTGNGCTCCTCTAAGTTTATCTTTATAGATAAGTGTTTTAAAACATCTCATCATCATAGGTGTTCCCCATGTTTCATACTGAGAAGCTTTATGTGCAATATGAGAAACTAGTCTATTATCAAGCCTAATATTTCTACCCATTTTTACTTGACGAATAACATCTTCTGGTAATTGGCTATAAATATCAGAAAATTCTCCTCTAGGTCCACCGTTAATTATACTAACAATAGTTTGATCAGGTATTAATTCAATAATAGGTTCCTCTGCTAAAATAGAAGCCTGAATATCCACATAATCTGGATTCAAAATAACATATCTTTCCCACATACCTTCCGATTCATTTAATTGTCCAAACGGAAAAACATCACCTAATTTCCAATATTCTAAACCAATATCTAATAATAGGTTAATTATATCTAATTTATCAAATGCCATGTAGTCAAAGAATTTTTTTACTTCTGTATCACTACAAACATTATTAAAATCGGAAATTGGAAATTCCGTATGTAAATCTAAGGATGTTGCAATAATTGGTTCTGTTCTATAAAAATGTCTACACCATTCATTGCGTTCACGTCTATCACGTGGCAACATCATGTTAGTTGTTTGGAATAATGGGTGATAGAATGAAGGATTTCCCATTCTCACATCTATACTACTTGCTGAAGCCATTTTACGTTGAATTTTTTTTGGTAGTTCACTCTTATTTACAATAGCAGAACGTATTCCATAACCACCATTATTACGATTAACAACAGCACCACGCTTTATTTGATTAAATTCTTCATTTATATTGGAAGTAATAATTCCACTCAAGTCATACACCTCTTCCTATAGGTTATCAAACTTTATATATACTAATGATTGAAAATTATATTACTATGAGAAAAATTCAAAATCTCCTCAGTTATATAATATATATTATCATTGTAAAAGTTAAAATAAAAAGCCTCCACATTGGAAGCTTTTTATACCTTTTGAATATTATTCCCTTTATCTTCTACACTAATAATACCATTTGATGTTTCAATTTCATAAAATGTTTTATCATCTTTTTCGTAGGGACCGTAAATAATGCAACCAGTTTTATTGTTAAATTTTACTTTCTCTCCAGCTACAAAAATATTTTTTTCTTTTTTAGTTTTTTTACTAAGATTATTTTTTTTCTTAACAATACGCGCTTCACTAAAGTATTTTAATAAATCGGAATCAAGTGTTTCTAACATTTTTTGTTCTTTAATATTATCTATCTCTTCATCATCAAAAATATCAATTTCACTTTCTACATTTTTATATAATTCTTCTTCTTCATCATCATTAAAAATATCATCTTTATGATTCCAATTTTTCTTCATAAAATTATTTCCACCCCTATGAGTTTTTATTAATATGTAAATAAAGGGAGCTAGTGCTCCCCATTATTATAAAGCACTTGAAATGTCATTTTGCACTTGTTGTAAAATTTTTTGTGGTATATCAACAATATCATTATTTTGATAGCCAGTAATACTTTCTACTATGTTGTCTCGTTTAGTTATATTAATATCAAATTCATTAATATTTTTTACTAAAAATGTTTTACCAACCATCCGATATCCCAAGTTCTTCATATTAGTATCAAAAGTATCACCATTTTGTAATGGTTGATTAACTTTTATTATTAAACTATTTCCCGCAATTAATTTTTTTTTAATCTATTGTCAACACATTTGCTCATAATTTTTTTGCTTTTTAAGAATTCATACAAATTATTCATGTTAACTTCCATACCATTAGCACTCATATATCCAATTGCTTCTTGGANAATANCTGGATCATCATTATTAACTCCCATAAGAGTTAACATTTCTTTTACAGTTGTTTCATTAACCTGATAACCAGCGGCCGTTATTAAGTGACCTTTAACTGGTAAATTAGCTTTTTTTCTTAAATCTTTCATTTGAAAACACCCTCCTTAATTTTTAATAAAAATATCTTCAGTGTCTACATTTACAGCATATTCAGCTGTACAACCCTTACAATAAACACCTACATAAGAACCAATTTGAGCAGCTTTTGTTAAACCATCATCTCCACAACATGGGCAAATAGCTTTTTTAAATATTTTAGAATCTTTGATACTTAAATTAATTATACCTTTTTTAGTATCTTCTTCTTTTTCTTCATCTTCTTCTTCATCTTCGGTGGTAATATCTTCAATAACAGGTTCTTCAGTTACTTCTTCAATTTTTGGTTCAACCTTATTATCTACTTCAATATCTGTCTCTACTGACTTTTCTGTTTCAACAACTTCTTCAGCTTCTGGTGCTTCTTCATCTATTTCTATAATTGGTTTTAAATCTTGGCGTAATCTATCCACTAAAGAAACTCTACCATTCATTGTTGTAATATCAGTAGCGTTATCTTGTGCTATTTGATCGGCAGTAGCTTTACTAGTTTCTTCAATATGTTTTACTTCTTCAGCCATAGTATTACTATCATATATAGGACCTGGATCTTGGCGAGCATAAAATTGACCTTTTAATTCTTCAATTGTATTAACTAGACCTTTAACTTGTTCTTCAAGATCAGCAATTCTCTTCATATAATCCAATTTTTCTCCTACCTTTTCAATATCTTCAGATATATCTAAAGCTGTAACTGTTGGTTGTTGAGTGGTATCTATATTGGGATTAGGATTATTAGGATCTTGTGTTGGTTGTTGATTTGGATCAATTGGGTCTGCATTAGGATATGCTGGATTTTGTAATGGATCTGGATTTCCGTCGTTCATATCAGCTTCTGTAACTTTTTCAAGTTCATCATCAGATTCACTTGTAACAACTTGCTTACTATTTAAATGTTTATCAACTTCTTCTATAGAATTAACATTTTCTATAGTTGTTACTTCATTACTAAATCTATTATATAATTTAGCTGTACCTTTTTCATTATCAAATAAAACATAAAATGTTTCATCATTCCAAACTACTTTTGGTAAATCTTGGACATTTATATCAGCAGTTTTTATATTTTCATCAACTACTGATTCATCATCTTTTTTTCCACTCATTGTATTAACAAAATCTTCAAGCCATTTAGCTACTTTGCCTCTCCCTGGTACTTGAGAATTATACATATATTTCCACCTCATTTTTTAATTTAAAATTCGATTATTTAATATACTGAATATATCACTAATATTACAGTTTTTTTGTAAAATCTGATTGTAAAGCCCATTCTGAATTATCTATTGGTTTTTCAAACTCCCATTCTCTCGAAATACTCGGCCCGTATGTAATACCATCTATTTTATCTTTGTTAACAATTTTTTTGTCATAATCCGGAATAAGAATATTAACTGAATATGCGCCAGGGTCCGCATAACCAGCAGCTGTATGATTGCGTCTTAATCTTGAAAACATTAAACCACCGCCTAAAAATCATTTAAACCCAAGAATAAAGGTTTCTTTTTCAAATTATTATACATGTCTTCAGTTGAAATATTCTTTTTCTCATCAAGTAATTTTTTAACTTTACTTTCATAAATTGGACGTGCTTTTCTAAAAGATTCAGCTGATGCTGCACCTTTAAATGCTAATAATAATTCAGTATAAATATCAATCGCTCTATCTAAATCTGGACCATCATAATAAGAACTATTTGCAAATTGATAATCATGTATAATTTGATACCATGGACGATTAGCCATTATTTTGACATCAAAACTTATAGAATCTCCGCTTTTTAAAACAAAATGATCAAAACTTTGAAATAAAGAAGCTGTCTTAGCCATTATGTTATTTTTACGTAATCTGCTTTTCACTAAAATCCACCACCCCATTGAAGGCCACCGCTTGGTATAAATGGACCATCTGTTGGACGTGGGACAGTTCCTTGTTGTGAATCTTCATAATTAACTAATAATCCGGGGACTGGAATAATAGTTTCTTTTGTTAATTTATCTGTTGAATTACTATTATCTATCGTATCTAATGAATAATTCTTTTTTGCTTTTCTTAAATCCTCTCTAATTGGTTTATCTTCTTTATTAAGAATATTCATTAAATTTTCATATTCAACACCATTTGGATTAGAAGCTAGGGTTTTTTCTAACCCTAGCACCTTACCTTTATTTATAATTGTTTTATCCATGTTAACCACCTTAGTCAAAATATTTTCTAAGTTCTTTCCAAGCCGTTTCTAAATCCTTTTCACTACATGCTGTATCTAATAATAAGTTAATTTGATTTAATTTATTAGAAGTAATTATTTTATTAGTATGAGCTTTTACAGCTGTTGATTGAATCTTATTTTTAAGTTCTAACATTTTTGGCGATAATGTTTTTTCCACGTTCTCAATGGCTCTTGTATCATTATCCATTATACGAGTATCAGCTATTTTAATTGAATTTTCATCGCGCTTCGCACTTTCAATTTGATCTTTACCTGCCTCAATATTAATTAGACCAAGAGAATCTATATTTACAACAATTTCACTAGCTGAATAATCACTTGCATAAGTTTCACTAGTAATAGGTTTTAATATGCCATTTATTGTTAAAACATCAGTTAATTCGTTTACTTTACTTCTATCAACAATCGGGCAAAGTAAATTATTTAATTGAGTTTTAGTAATAATATATTTACCACTCCTATCAACAGGAGTATTATATTTAAGGAATGTTGTGATAGCATCACTCATTATTGCTAAATCATCAATATTATTTAAATCTGCGGTTTTAGTATTACTAGCTACTTTATTTATCTGGCCTGGTTTACCATTAACCATTGCAAATGTAAATTTTAAAGTTTGTCTTAAACCAAGATTTGGATTAACAACTCTTGAAGTAACAATGTAAGAATCATTATTTACTTCTGCATCAATTACATTGTAATCCTTAAAAATCTTATTTAATTCGGTTTTTGCATGAATTACCATTCTTTCCGCAGACCAATTATCAATTAAAGCCCTAGTATCTTGGTTATTTATATATTCACCAGTATTAACCATTATGTTTTTATTTCTCATTGATTTTTCAAGTCTTTCTTTTATTTCAAAGTCAGTTAATGGTTTTAAATTAGATAGTGTTAATAATTGTTCAAATGTATATTTACTACCAAAAACATTAGAATTAATTCTATCAATTTTACCAGTCTTTTCCCAAGTGCTAACTACTTCATGGGCTTCTCCTAAAGTTAATTTAGAGATAGATGATAAATTCTTAAGAACTTGTGCAATACTCATTAACATTGGAGCGTTTGTTCTTTGTCCTGGATTCAATTCAATATATTTATTTAAAACTTCATTTGATGCAAAAGCTTTCTTAACATTTTTCAATTCAACTTTTTCACCATTTAAATTAGCATAACAAGAAGCTACTTTATTTCCATTAAAAGTCATAACTAATTGTATGTTAGTTGTTAATCCGGAATTTTCATCGAATAAAACTATATTGTAATTAACATTTTCACCGTCTACTTTAAATCCTTTTGGTTTAAACGATTTAAAATGTTGAGCAATAAAATCATTGGCTTTTGCTAATAAGGTTTCATCTGTAACATAATCTTCAACTTCGCGTATACCTGTATCATCTTGGTCTATTCTATCAAATTCAAGCTCTGAAGCTTTATTACTTAATAAATTGATTTCTTCTATTTCATTAGCTGTTAATATTCTTGTATTAACACTAGCTAATAAATCTTGGAAAGTATAATTGGTTGCAAAAGTTGTATCTGAAAGATTAGTTATTAAATTTCTTTCAGCCCAATTATCAATTAGAGCATCAATAATTTCCGCTCTAACAATTTTATGCAACTTTTCAGTAACTAATTGTCTTGTAAATACTGAACCTTTTGTTAAACGATTAGGAGTAGATTGTTTGCTAGCAAATGCTTCTAATAATTTAGAACTCTGTGATTGTTTATCTTCATAAGCCGCTAATATTTTCTCATTTTGAATACCAAAATTTAAAGTAGCAGTACGTGTAATACCATTTTGTTCAAGTACTTTAGCTGTTACTATTAATTTATCACCATTACGTTCACTACTTAATATTTCAAAATCTTTGAAATTGTTAGCTAAAATTTTACTTGCATCAACTAATAAAGTTTGACCAGATTTATGTTCTTTGGTTGCAACATGCTCTTGATTGGGAGCAAATTCAAATGCCGGCAATGGAGCCTCCATCGCTTCTTTTTCCATTTGAGGAAATAGTTGATCTACATCATAAACGGACGCAAAAGTATTACTTCCTACGCCCACAAGAGAATTATCTTTTAATAATTCATTTATTCTATCTGTAGCTTCTCTTAATTTACCATTATAACGTCTAACTATTTCTTCTTTATTAATAACCGAATAACGCCCAACGGCTTCAACTTTTTTAGAAGTTTTAGTCCTATTAGCTTTAATATCCGTAATACATTCTTCTAGACCGGCTTTACTATATGGATATTCTCCATATGAATCATTGGCATGAACCATAAATGTATTATTATTGGTAATTTTACCAGCTTCAGAAGTAAAATTAAAAGTAAAATCGGCAGGGAGCGCATTAATTTTTACACTTAATTTTACTTGGCCATTTTGGACTTTCCCTTCAACTTTATAATATTTGCCTGTTAAAAACTTTGCCAAATTAATTTTAGCATCAGTAATTAAACGCGTATCTGATAAACTAGCTTCCAATTCTCTTGGTGTACCAATTGTTTCATTACGATTAATTGTTGTTTTTTCAGCAAATACACCTTTGGCTTCAATACCTAAGTCAATATTTTCTTTCTTTTTTAATTCTACATCAGATAAATTTTGCATCCAATCTGGAATTTTCTCAGGATTGTTATTATTAAATAATGATGAACTAGTAGTTCTAAACTTACCATTCATTGTATAGCTTCACCCCTCATTATTATTTTAAATAGCCACTAATTTCATTTTGAGCTTCCTCAACAGTTGTATAAAATCCTCTATATTCAATATTAGACCATTCACCGTTACGATATCCACATAAAGTGTAATCACCAGTGATTATAACATAAATAAAGTCAAAATTTTCTTCATTTTCTTCTAAATATACCTTCCATATTTCCGATATTTCAACAATATTTATTGGTTCAATTATTGCTGCATATGGTGATTCAGGATTATCAACATTTGTATCTTCTTGTTTTCTTACGGATTTTATTGGTACTGGAGGAGCTTCAATTTTACGATTTAATAAAATTGAAACATTCCTCGCGGCTTGTGAAATAGCATCTAATACTAAATATAATGGAATATTTCCAATATCGTCTGCTATTTTAGATCTTTTTTTTTAGAAGCACCTATTTCATAGTTAGTTGGTGGAACGCCAATATCACTTCTCATTTGAGTTGTTGTATCGTAACCAAAATATCCACCAGGATAACCACCTTGATTATAATTAGCACCATATGGGGCAGCGTTTCCATTCATATAATTTTCAATAGCATTCAATGATTCATCAGATAATTGTTGATCCTTATATTCTGGAGAAACATCATATTTTTTGGTGTTTTTTGGTTTTTGAATAAAATTAGTTGTTAAAGTAACTGCAAAATCTTCAGGGAATATTTGTTTATAATATTCAAGTATTCCTTCCATATCGGCCGCCGTTACTTCTAAACCAGAATTATTTAAACCATCAATTTCATTTATAAATTGATTAAACCCATTGGAATTTTTAAAAGGATTCATTTCTTTTAATGATGATAAGCATATAATAGCTTCAGAATGTTTATTAGAAGCTGTTGCAATTCTAAATTTATTTCGATATTCAGCATATCTTGGTCTGTCATCAACCAACGTTGGGAAAATAGTATAACCACGTTTATTTAATTCTGTAGCTATATCCTTTGTCAACTTATTTGGATATCTTAATGTAAATGCATCATAGAAATTTTGTAAACAACTATCTGAACCATTCCACAAAGTTAAAATTTTATCTGCAAGATAGTCGGGAGTAAAATGCATAACATCAACTTCTTGTGCAGCTGTCTTATTCATTGACCGGAGCTTTTTAGCTGCCCATTGTTTGAATTCATACGGATCAATATTATAACCTTTTAAATAATCATTTAAAGATGGATCATTTAAAACATCGCCGTCATCTCTCGAATTAAGATCATCATAATTAACTAAATCATGCTTTTTGTTGTATTCATCAATATGGGTATTGATTTCAGCTAATCTTTTTCTTAATTTACTTTTTGCAGTTTGGTTTCTATCAGCAACTAGACCTTCTACTTGTTCTTTTGCTTCTTCTATGGTTTCACATCCATCATATTCAATTTCATTATCCCTAGTGAATACATAAAATTCTCCAAGTTTATAATCTGGAATAGAACCATTTTTAATATCTCTTTCTGTCACTTGCTTAATAATGTAACCTTTATAATTCATAATCGTTTTCACGTAATCTCCTCCTTTTAAAATAATTTATTCATCTTACCAGTTTTTGCTATAATTTGTTCATTGTATTCATTAATTAATTTATCTAAATTCTTGTTAGAATTTAACTGTTTATTATCGAGAGCAGTTTTAATGATACCTTTTAAATCAGCAATATAATCTGGTGATTGAATAAAATGATTATTTAAAGCCGTAGCTTCAATTTGCTTTTCAAATTTCGTATTTAACATACTATAAAAACGCAATTTTATATCGGCTTCTGCTTGAATATCATGTAATAATGATGTATTAACATTATCATACAACATATTCATAATATTATTAACATTATCATCATTTACAAATTGGTATTGATTATTAGAAGCCAATTTATTTCTAATAATGTCTTCATTTTCATCATCAGTAACTTCTTTAATTAAATATTCTTCTCCGCTTTGTGCATCTCTAATAACTTTCCATATAGATCCGTCGTCAAATTCGTACTTGAACATTCCTATTGCACTTTCTCTTTGAAAACTATAACGTCCCCAAGCTAATTTCTTAAACGCACCACTCTCTATAGCGTCAATAAATTTTACTTTTTCTGGCATTATAGCATATACCTTAACCTTGTCTCCAGCTGGTTCCAATTTTACGTCATAACCTTGAATTCTTAACTGTTTTTTCACTAATTCAGCTTTATCTTTATCAACTATATCAAATAGCTGAGAATTTTCTTTTTTGGTAATTGCCTCGGCAATTTTTTCTAATTCCTTGTTTGATAATATATCATTATCAGAAACGTGTCTAATCATATTATACCCTCCTCTGAATCAAAATCATATTTAATAAATTCTTTCATTTCTTTCCAATTAAAAATTTCTCTATTGTTTCCATCAGAACACCAATAAAACTCGAATATTTTATTAATATCCCCTATATTTTGTAAAATACTTTCATATTTTAATGTTAGATCAATAACTTCTTCTAAAGAATATTTTTTATGAGCATCTATTATCCAATTGCCACCATCATAAGCAAATCTAAATTGATCTACATCAATATTGATATTTGTAAATTTGTTTATATCTTTATGTAATATATGACCTGGCCATGTATATACTGTACCATTATTTAATATTACTCCTCTTATGGAATTATATCCATCTTGTTTTTTAGTTTCTACTATTTCATCATTTGTTGGATTTTCATATACTTCATAATATTCATTATCAACATCTATACCATCAGCTATTTCTGATTTTTTAATTAATCTTTTAGAATATTTTTCCTGTTCCTCTTCATTATAATCATAATCTTTTTCTTCATTATTTTCTGAATTATTGTGTTTTAAATCACTTAAATATAAATCATCGTAAGTATCCCAGCCAGGTGTTTTTTTTTGCATAATATATAGAAAACTCATCTTCTAAATTTCCAAAGCGGTTTAAAATATTTTCATATTTTAATATTAAATCGTATGTCTCTGGCAAAGTATGTTTTTCGTGAGAATCTATTATCCATTCTCCAGAGTCATAAGCAAATCTAAATTGATTTACATCTATTTTTTCATTGGCATTTTTATTAATATCNTCNTGTAGAATATTACCNGACCAAGCATATATGGTCCCATCTGATAATATTACACCTCTTATAGATCTATAAGAATTTTGTTTTTTTATCTCTTCTATTTCAAAATCAGTTGGATTTTTAAATACCTCATAATATTTATTTCCATCATTAAATCCATCAGCTATTTCTGATTTTTTAATTAATCTTGAAGCAACACTTTCTTTTAATGTTGATTTTATATCTTGTAACATTCTTTTTGTATATCTTCTATCAGTACAAGAATAAATACCAAATTCTTCATTTACATTTCCAAAACCACTTAATATATTTTCATATTTAATTAAATAATTATATATTTCTTCTTCAGAATATTTTTGATGGGCGTCTATTATCCAGCTACTACCTTCATAAGCAAATCTAAATTGATCTATATCTATTTTTTCATTGGTATTTTTATTAATATTATCATGTAGAATACTACCGGACCAAACATAAACAGTTCCGTCAGATAATATTACACCTCTTATAGCATTATAAGAATTTTGTTTTTTTTACTTCTTCTATTTCGGAAGTTGTTGGATTTTTAAATACTTCATAATAATTATTAGCGATATTAAATCCATCATATATTTCTGATTTTTTAATTAACCTTTTCAAGTTATCACCTCTATAAAAAAACCATCAAGATTAACTTAATGGTTTCAATACATGTTAATCCTCTATAATCAAATAAAATGGATTAACTTATTTATTATACTTTTACATTTTCTTAGTTGATTTTTTAACTGGCTTTTTTGAATCTAAAATTTCATTTAAGCCATAC
>JGI24712J26585_10002550_pt1 | contig 14822 bp, 19 predicted proteins | sample BioPla3DNA2_FD_26585 | JGI IMG/M metagenome (IMG submission 26585) | reverse complement strand
CAATAGTAATAATAATATTAAATTGGATAATAGTAGGAAATGATGTTATACTTAATTATAATAGGCTGTTTATAGAGTATTTAGGGGTGATAATTTAGTGGAATCTAATTTAGAAAAAGTATTAATTGTAGGGATTGAGTTGCCTGATGATATAATTGATATAGAAACTTCAATGGACGAATTGCAAGAATTAGTAAAAGCTGCTGAAGGAGTGGTAGTATCTAGGGTAATACAGAAAAGGGAGAAGATTAATTCAGCTTACTTCATTGGTAAGGGTAAAGCGTTTGAAATAAAAAATTACTGTGACGAACTGGACATAGCAACAGTAGTTTTTAATGATGAATTAACTGGTGCACAAATTAGAAATTTAGAGACTACAATAAATAGAAAAATTGTAGATAGAACAAATCTCATATTAGACATTTTTGCTAGTAGAGCTCGTTCGAATGAAGGAAAACTACAGGTAAAATTAGCACAGCTTAAATATAGATTACCTAGACTTATAGGTTTTAGAGACTATCTATCCAGAACAGGTGGCGGTATAGGCACAAGGGGGCCTGGTGAACAAAAATTAGAAACAGATCGAAGGCATATTTTAAGAGAGATAGATAATATTGAAGAACAATTAAAAGAAGTTGAGAAAAATAGAAGTGTAAAGAGGAAAAAACGTGAAGACTCAAGTCTGCCTATAGTATCATTAGTTGGATATACAAATGCTGGAAAGTCTACCCTCTTAAATAAATTAATAGAATTTAAAGATGAAAAGGAAGAAAAGAAATATGTTTATGTAGAAGATATGCTATTTGCAACCCTAGATACTTCATTGAGAAGAAGTAGATTACCAAATGGCCAAGCTTTTCTTATAAGTGATACAGTAGGATTTGTTTCAAAATTACCCACTCGTTTAATAGAAGCATTTAAAGGTACTCTTGAAGAAGTTAATTATTCTGATTTACTAATTCATGTAGTTGATGCTTCAAGTAAGGATTTAGATATACAATTAAATACAACTATGGAGATTTTAAAAGACTTAGAAGTACTAGATAAACCAATTATCACTGTGTTTAATAAAATGGATAAGGTTGATATATCAAATTTAATATATGACAATAAATTAGTGGACAATAAGATTTTTGTATCAGCTAGGTATGATATAGGTCTAGACAAACTAATGAAATTGATTGAAGAATTATTACCTCAAAAGTATAAAGAAGTAACACTTAAGATACCATTTGATGAGCAAGGCCTAGTAAATTACTTTATGAATAATTATGAGGTCAAAAATATTGACTATGTAGAAGAAGGTACGCTTTTGGAATTTGCTATAAATCAAATAGATTATGAAAAATATAAGACTTATATGGTGTAAGGAGTTTTTTAGATGAAGGATGTTTACAAAACTATAAAAGGAAAAGGTGTAGATGAGGTTCTAATAAACAAGTCGAGATTTATTGGCTATTCTGCACCTATTGATTCCGAGGAAGAAGCCTTAGAATTTATTGAAGAAATAAAAACAAAGCATAGGGATGCTACCCATAATGTTTATGCATATTGCTTTGGTGAAGATTCCAATATACAAAGATTTAGTGATGATGGGGAGCCTTCAGGCACTGCAGGTATTCCAGTACTGGAAGTGTTAAAGAAAGAAGATTTGAGAAATATTGTAGTAGTTGTTACTAGATATTTTGGCGGAATTAAATTGGGCAGTGGCGGACTCATTAGGGCATATACAAAAGGAGCAAAAATAGCGATTGACGCTGGATTGGTTGTGGATATGACCCTGCATGTTGAGACTAAAATCAGTATAGAATATACGGTTTTAGGTAAATTTGAGAATTATTTGATGACAAGTGGATTGAAAGCAGAAGAAATTGAGTATAAAGAAGATATAGTATTTACACTGTTTGTAGAAAAGTCTAAAATAGATGGATTTGAAGCTGATGTGTTGGATATAACTAATGGGCAGGCTGTAATTAATTATTTAGATGAAAAACATCTCCCATTAATCCAAGGCAAGAGAGTATAAAGATATTAGTTGTGTGGGAGGAATAAGATGAGTATTAGACAGGAAATGCTTGATAAGAAAATATGGGCAGTAGTTGGTGTTAGTGGTAAGAAGGAAAAATGGGGATATAGACTTTACAATATTTTAAAGGAGAATGATTATAAAGTCTATGGTGTAAGTCCAAACTATGATGAAATAGAAGGGGATAGAGTATATCATTCTCTTAAAGATGTGCCAGAAAAGGTAGATGTAATCAATATGGTGGTATCTCCAAGAATTTCTATTAATATTCTTGGAGAAGCTAATAGTCTTGGAATAGAGTATGTGTTCTTTCAACCAGGGTCCTACAATAATGAAGTGGTTGCTAAAGCTGAAGAGTTAGGATTAAAGTATTTAATTGGTGATTGTGTATATGCTATTTTGAAAAATAGGTCTTAAGACCTGTTTTTTTTGAATAATTCATATATTCCTACACCAAGTAGAAATATACCAAAATAGCTTCTTAAATTGTTTTCTTCAATTTGTGTAGCTAATAATGACCCTATGATTGCGCCTGTTAACCCACCAATGATTATTTTTTTATTATGTTTACTATCTAGATTTCCCTCTTTATTATGGGTAATTAATGCAATAACGGCAGATGGTATAAAAACTACTAAATTGATACCTTGAGCTTGGATTTGCTCTATATTACTTAATAATACTAATGAAGGGATTAAGATTACACCACCACCAATTCCCATACCACTAATTATACCTGAAAACAAACCAATTAGTATTAACTTCATTGGAATATCATCCTTAGAGCAGTATAAATAATGACACACCCAAATGCCTTACTTAAAATCTTTGATGGAATTTTCTTTAATGATTTTGCTCCAATGTAGCTCCCTAATAGAGAGCCTGCCATAACAAAAAGACTTGTAGCTATAGATATGCTATTACTTAAAAAATAAACAATTGTACTAATAATTGTTATTGGAAGAATAATAGATATAGCAGTAGCATGAGCCTTATACTCTTTTAATCCAAGAAAATAACCTAGTGCTGGTACTATTATCATTCCGCCACCTGAACCAAATAAACCGTTGATTATTCCTGTTATTAAACCTAATGATAATAATTTAAAATTATTGTTTTTCATAACAAACTCCTATAATATAGTATTAAGATCTCTCATTTCTAATTTCACCAAATAAGATTAAGATATACATATAAGAAAAAGCTGGATAATAAGTATAAAAGCATTGGTATATTTCTTTAATTGTGTTAAAATGTTAAGGCAATAATATATAAGGAGTGGAATTTATGGCTGGACATTCCAAATGGAATAATATAAAAAACAAAAAAGGAAAAGCAGATGCAAAACGTGCTAAAGAATTCACTAAGTTGGGCAGAAATATTTCTGTAGCAGCTAGAGAAGGNGGTTCGGACCCTGAATATAACGCAGCACTAAAATCAGCAATAGAAAAGGCTAAAGCTGGGAATATGCCTAATGACAATATTGAAAGGGCTATAAAAAAAGGTGCTGGCGACCTTGGAGGAGCAGCATATGAAGAAATATTGTACGAAGGATACGGACCATCAGGAGTTGCGATAATAGTATCTTGCCTGACAGACAATAGAAATAGAACGGCATCAGATATTAGACATGCATTTGACAAATATGGTGGGAACTTAGGGACAAATGGCTCAGTTCTCTTTATGTTTGATAGGAAAGGTATTATTGGAATTGAAAGAGAAGATTCCATAGATGAAGATGAACTTACAATGATGGCAATAGATTTAGGTGCAGAAGATATAGAGTCAGATGAGGTTGGATTTGAGATTATTACAAGTGTAGAAGATTTCAACTCAGTTCGTGATGGCTTATCTGAAGCAGGCTATAGCTTTGCAATGGCTGAATTAAGCTATATACCACAAAATACCGTTACATTAACAGATGAAGATGATATTAGCAATATGAACAAGATGATAGATTTACTTGAAGACAACGACGATGTTCAGGATGTGTACCACAACTGGGATATGCCAGAAGAAGAGTAAAAAATAAAGTGTTGAATAAATAATTGTTATTATTCCATAATAATACTACTAATGATTTTAGGAGGTATATTTATGGAGGGTCAAGAGAACTTTGAACATATTAAAGAACGATTTATAACAGCAGATTTAGATGACAAAATAAAAATGTATACAAGTGTGCAAGGACTATCTGTTGAACAGTATAAAGAATTATTAAAATATTTTCCTATTAAGCATTTAGCAGCATTGGAAAAGGCTATGAATTAAGGGATGGAGAATTACTTCATCCTTTTAATTTTATTTCTTAGTAAGGGGGATATAGTTGAAAAGACTATTCGGGGTTTGGTTAATTATTTCTATTTCTGCAACTTTACTGATTTCATCTATTGAAAGCAAGTCTTATGATAAGAATTATTATTTAGAATCATTTAAGGAAAATGAAGTGGTTGCAGTAACTGGTAAAGGTATAAATGAGTTGGAAAGCATAGTTGACAATATCATTGAATATCTTAAAGGAAATGGAAAAGATGAGTTATTAAGGCCATATTTTAATGATAGAGAAGTTGCCCATATGAGAGACGTACAAGATCTTTTTCATCTTGCTAGAATAATAAGATATGTAAGTATATTTTTGTCGATTACAATTATTGCTTATTTTGCTTATTGTGAAGGAACAAAAAGACTAGGAAGGAAATTATTTTTTGGACTATTTACTAATCATATAATAATTGCTTTGTTATCTATTATAATGTTAATAGATTTTACTAGCTTTTGGACATTATTCCATCATTTATTCTTCACAAATGATTTATGGTTATTGAATCCTAAAACAGATTTAATGATTAAAATGCTTCCGGAACCATTTTTTAGTGGAATAATTGTAAAGATAGTATTATCTTTTTTCATAAACTTGTCAATACTACAATTAATAGGTCTATATTTTATGAAGAAAGGTAAAGAAAGATGGGAAGTAAAGAAAAAATAAAGGAAAGATATTTAGAAGCAAAAGAAAAGTCTATCATAAGAGATTTTTATTCTAGGGAAATCTATAAAGGGAAGACATATAGGGCAGCTAATTTAGATAAAATTGCTTCTATTATATTTGCATTCTTATTCTTTGTTATGGTTACATTGTTGTTAATAGAATCAATAGCCTTGTCTTTGATTATTAGCCTTATACTTGTTTTTTTAATTTCAAAAGTTTTTATTAATATAAGAGATCATAGGATAGATAAAAAGATAAGAGATATTAATGAAGATTTAAAAAGCAAAAGGATAATTAGAGAGCTGTCCCAGATGAATAGAGAAGAATTTATAAATTACTCTAAAGAATTATTGGAAAAATACTACTTAAGCGAATTTATATATGGTGAAGATGGAATCGACTTAATTGGTAAAATTAATAATAAATCCTATGGAGTAAAGTGTATAAAATCCTCCATAAGTGATAGAATTATTAGAAAAAAAGTTGAAGAGTTTCATAACTATGTAAACTATCTTGAGTATGATGAAGGAATAATAATTACTAATTCATATTTCCAAGATGAAACAAGGGAAGAAACTTCATTAATATTATTTGATTTTGAAGATATAAAGGGTATACTAAAAAAAATAGATGAGTATCCTTCTGACGAAATAATAAATAATTATATTAAGTATCGTCATGATGACAATAAAAAAAATTATCAAAATCAAATTAAGGCCTTTAGTCTTAAAAAGATAACAAGATTATATTTTTGTTCCATAATGGTATATCTTATATCTTATTTTGTGAAATATACCCTTTATTATAGAGTGGTAGCGGTAATAATATTTTGCATAGCTACAATTATTGGTGGGATGAATATATCAGAGTATATTAAACATACTAGCAAAACACCTTTACATAAATAGGAATTAAGACTATAATATGATTAATAATTAGTAGATTGACAGAGTAGGTAAAGAGCGTTAAGTGTTAAAGGATGGGAAGTTGCCTTTAAACGAAAGATGTTTCTGCGATTCTTTACCGCGTCCGCTGACCATTAAAGGTTCTCTATTCTTTAGTGTGACAGTAACTGTCATCTAAAAAGAAAGGAGAATTTTTTATGAAAGCAAAGAAAAGAAAAATGGACATAAGAACAGTAGTAAAGGCAGGATTTCTTGTAGCTATTAGCATTGTAATGACAAGATTTGTATCCATTATGATACCAATTGGTGGAGCACAAGGCTTGCGTGTTAGTTTTGGGGAAGTACCAATTATATTGTCTGGATTTATGTTTGGGCCACTAGTAGGTGGTATTACAGGAGTAGCTGCGGATATATTAGGCATGCTAATTAATCCTCAGGGGCCTTATTATCCTGGATTTACAATAAGCTCTATGCTATGGGGTACTATACCTGGGTTATTAACCTATATATTTAAGAGGAATAGTTCTTCAGCTAGTGGTTTTTCTGTAAAGTTTATAGCAATAATTGTGGCTATTACTTATATAATTGTTGCCATGATTTTAAACACCTATTGGTTATCTAATTTATATGGAACTGCTTTTTTCATTTTATTACCAGTTAGGTTTTTAAATGCTATAGTGAGCATTCCAGTCACAACGATAGTATTAAATGTATTGCTAAAACAATTAAGAAGATTTGATTAAAATAGGTGAAAACATGAAAAAGGTATTAGCATTAATGGGTAGTCCTAGAAGGCATAGAAACACTGAGGATTTATTAGACTATCTTTTGGATGGAGTAAACAAATCTGATTATGAAATTGAAAAATTAATATTAAAAGACTTAGATGTTCACTATTGTACTGGATGTAACCACTGTGGGAGAACTTCAGAATGCATATATAAGGATGATATGCAAATGGTTTATGAGAATATTGATAATTCAGATATAATTATATTTGCAGCCCCTATATATTTTAACTCAATAAATAGCCTATCTAAAGACCTTGTAGATAGGTGTCAGAAGTATTGGTCTATAAAGTATGTTTTAGGACAGGCTTACAAAAGGAATGAGAATAGAAGGGGAATATTTTTAAGTGTTGGTGGAGCTCCTTTTTCTCATAGCCAGTTTTATGGTTCAGTTCCAGTAATGGACTTTTTCTTTAAAGCTATAAATGTTGACTATGTAGGGAATTATTTCATTTCTAACACTGACGAGGTTCAAGTAAATGAAAGAAGAGATATAGAAAAAGAGCTCAATTCAATAGGTAATAAGATAGATGATATAGGGAGTTTTCAGATTCATAAGTAAAGACCCTTGTAAATTTTCCTATGATTTAATTAGAAATATAAGGGTAAATATAAATGGTATTTAATTGATTTAAGTTAGATTAATAATAATATTAATATAAGTTTTATAAACTAGTTTAAGATGGGAGGAGTTTATATGAAAACACAATTACCAATAGCTTTATCCAATAGGCATTTGCATTTAAGCCAAGAAGATTTAGAAACTTTATTTGGTGAGGGATACGAGTTAACAAAAACCAAAGACTTATCACAGCCTGATCAATATGCATGTGAAGAAAAAGTTGACTTGGTTGGGCCTAAAAGAACCATAAAAGGTGTTAGAATACTTGGACCTACAAGACCAGAATCTCAAGTAGAAGTATCAATGTCAGATGCAATTTCATTGGGAATTTCACCAGTTGTAAGGAATTCAGGTGATACGGAAGGAAGTCCAGGAGTTAAGCTTGTAGGGCCAAAGGGAGAGGTTGATTTAGAAAAAGGAGTTATAGTAGCTGCAAGACATATTCATATGAGTACTGAAGATGCAGAGGAGTTTGGGCTTGCAGACAAGGATGTAGTTAGAGTAAAAGTAGGCGGAATTAGAGGATTAACATTTGAAAATGTATTAGTAAGAGTAAGCCCTAAATTTGCTTTAGATATGCATGTTGACATAGAGGAAGGAAATGCGGCAGGGGTTAAGAATGGAGATCTTGTTGAAATAATAAAATAGGAGGCACTATGAAGGATATTTCGAAGATGATTGATCATACCTTGTTAAAGCCAGATGCAACTAAAGAAATGATAAGGAGTCTGTGTTTGGAAGCAATTAATCATAAATTTGGGGCGGTATGTGTTAACCCTTATTATGTAAGATATTGTAAAGAGTTACTGAGAGACTCAGATGTTAAGGTTGCAACTGTTATAGGCTTCCCTCTTGGGGCTAATACTAAAGAGATTAAAGCAATGGAAGCTAAGGATGCTATTATAAATGGGGCAGATGAGATTGACATGGTAATTAATATTGGAGCATTAAAAGCTGGCGATTACTCTACTGTTAAAGAGGATATTGAAGTAGTTGTTAATGCACATGATGAAAAAGCATTAGTCAAAGTAATAATTGAAACCTGTTTATTAACTGATGAAGAAAAGAGAATTGCATGTCAATTATCAATGGATGCAGGTGCTGATTATGTAAAGACATCAACAGGCTTTAGTACAGCGGGTGCTAAAGTAGATGATGTTAAGTTGATGAAATCAGTTGTAGGAGATAGATTAGGTATTAAAGCCTCTGGTGGCATAAGGGATTTAGAAACAGCTCTAGAAATGATAGAAGCAGGCGCTACTAGATTAGGGACAAGTTCAGGTATAAAAATAGTAAATAAAGAATAAGGAGGCGGCGTGTAAATCCGCCTCTTACATACATAAACTTAACTTTACTTTTATTTTTGTAATTTTACATCTCTCTGAATTATTTTACTAAATTGTGTCAAACTATTCTTAGGAGGGATGTATATGAAAGGTAAGCCTATTTTTATGCTTTTACTAGTATCTATTTTACTAATAGGGTGTACTAAACAAAACTCTATTGATGAAAGTGAAGAAAAGCCGGTTGAAGAGATTAGCATAGCTGTAACTGGCTCTGACAATGAGATTATAGAAAGATCAGAAACCATATCAGATATTGTCGTTGAATTATACGGTATAGATGATGCAACTACAATAATACTAAATGATAGGGCTATTATAGGAGTAAAAGTGTCAGATGATCAAGAATTAACTAAAGAAACTTTGGAAATAATAGAAGAGAAGGTTTTAGGCTATGACAATAAAATAGCTGATTTATTAATTACTGATGAAGATAGAATTTTTGCAGATATAAGTGATGTTATTTATGATTTGCTACAAGGCAAATCTTATGACAGTCAAGTGAAGAGAATAAATAATATTATGAATAAGATAAAATAAACCCCTGATTGGGGTTTTTTTAGAATAAAAGGAAATCATAGAACATAAATTAATTAATTAGGGTATATTAAAATATAATGAGGAGGTAGGTTATGGAATTTAGTAATGAAAGAGTGAAACTAGGAAATGGTATTTATTTAAATCTAATAAAGACAAGTAAGTTTAAATCAAACTTGCTTAGTTATTATTTTGTTAGACCTTTAAATAAAGATGAAGTTACCAAAAATGCTTTAATTCCTCTTGTTTTAAAAAGAGGTACTAAAGATTTGAATACCAGTATAGAAATAGAAAAAAAGTTTGAAGACATGTATGGTGCCAATTATAGTAGTACAATTAATAAGAGGGGAGAAAGGCATGTACTACGTTTTTCTGCTGAATGGGCTAATGGTAAGTATCTGAATGATAAGGAGCTAAATTACGGCGTAGTGGAATTATTAAGGCAAATTATATATAATCCATATATTGAAAATAATGCATTTAGTAAAGAGTATGTTGAACAGGAGAAAGAAAATCATAGAATAAGAATAGAGAGTAAAATAAACGATAAACGCTCCTATGCAGTAAATAGATGTATTGAAGAAATGTGCAAATATGAAGATTTTAGTCTATATTCTTTAGGCTATGTTGAAGATATTGATTCAATAAACGAAATAAATCTATATCAACAATATAAAAATATATTAAATACAAGCCAAATTGAAATATTTTTTGTAGGAGATTATGATGAGGGTTTCAAAAGATTTTTGATAGATAATAACAGGGTTGAAATAGAGAATCCAGTAGATATTCCTAGAGAGAAGATAATAACAAGAGTTGAACAAAAGAATATGATAGAAGATTGTTTAGATGTAAATCAAGGTAAAATAGTTATTGGTTATAGAACAGGAGTAGCCTTTGAGGACGATTTATACAATGCTTTATTAATCGCTAGTGATATTCTAGGTGGTGGACCAAATTCAAAACTCTTTAGAAATGTAAGAGAAAAAGAAAGTCTGGCTTATTATATTAGTTCATCTATCATTAAATATAAATCAATAATGTTGATTGATGCTGGAATTGAATTTGAAAATTATCAAAAAACAATTAATATTATAAATGCTCAATTGGATGAGTTAAAGCTTGGAGAGTTTTCAGAAGATGATATAGAAATATCAAAGAAATCAATAATAACTTCGCTAAAATCAATAAGAGATAGTATATTTCATATTTCAGAGTTCTTTTTTAGCCAAATTCTGGCAAAAGATAGTAGAAGTTTAGAACAAGTTATGGATGATTTTGAAAGTGTCAATAAAGAGCAAATAATCGAGGCAGCACAGAAGATAAATATAGATACAATCTATTTTATGAATGGCAAGAAATAGAATGGAGGAAGGAAATTGAAAGTATTCACAAATGAAAGATTAAATGAACAAGTATTATTTAAAGAATTAGATAGTGGTTTAAAGATATATTTCATGCCAAAACCAGGTTTTGTTAAAAAGTATGCAGTATTTTCAACTAATTATGGCTCCATCGATAATGTCTTTGTACCAATTGGAGAAGATAAACCAGTAGAAGTACCAGAGGGTATAGCACACTTTTTAGAGCATAAACTATTTGAAGAAGAGGAAGCAAATATATTTGATAAGTTTTCAAAGCTAGGGGCTAGTGTAAATGCAAGTACAAGCTTTAACCAAACCTCATATTTATTTAATACTACTGATCACTTTTATCAATGCTTGGAAATATTGATTAGATTTGTTCAATCCCCATATTTAACAGATGAAAATGTGGAAAAAGAAAAGGGGATTATTGCTCAAGAGATTAAGATGTATGATGATAATCCTGCATGGCGTGTATTCTTTAATTGTTTAAGGGCTATGTATATTAATCATCCAATTAGAATTGATATAGCAGGCACTGTAGATAGTATAAATACTATTACAAAAGAAATGTTATATAAATCATACAATACTTTTTATCATCCTAGTAATATGGTATTATTTGTTGTTGGCGATTTGAGTTTTGAAGAGATAATAGAGACTGTAAAAAAATCAGAAAAAAAATATGAACTTAAAAGTATTGATATAGACAGGATATTTGAGGAGGAACCTAGAAGAGTTAATGAAAAGCTTATAGAAGATACAATGTCCGTTTCTACCCCATTGTTTTACATTGGATTCAAAGATTATGACTTGGGTTTAGAAGGAAGAGAAGCTATAAAGAAAGATTTAATCACAAATATAATTTTAGATATGCTCTTTACTCCTAGTGCCAAGTTTTACAATGACCTTTACAATGATGGATTAATTGATAGCAACTTTGGAGCATACTTTTCTGGTAAAAAAACCTATGGACATTCTATAATAGTTGGGCAATCAAATGTTCCAGAGAAAATATATGAAAGGATAGAGAAATTGTTTGCTAAAAATCCAAGGGAATTTTTGGCGAAGGAAGATTTCGAAAGGTTAAAGAAGAATGAACTAGGTAATTTTTTAATGGGATTTAATTCAGTAGAGTCTATTGCTAATAATTTTATAGATTTGTATTTTGATAAATTCAATATACTAGATTATTTAGATGTACTTGAAAGTATAGAATTAGATGATTTATTAGATAGATTTAAAAAACACTTTAATTCTGAAAATATGGTCTTGTCAGTTGTAAGACCAAACTAAATCATAATATCTAATGACAGGCATATAAATAATGAATATCGGGCACATGCAAAATCCCTAGCAGGCCATTTTAAGAAAATAACAATTTTGCTTATAGTTTAAGTAAGCATTATTAGTAACTTGTAGAAGTGAGTATATTTTTTTCTTTCCTTATGCTATACTTTATACTATAGGAAGGTGGTTATGGCATGAATCCAGTTGCATTTACTATATTTGGATTAGAGATCAGGTGGTATGGAATAATAATCGCTTCAGCGGTAGTTATAGGAACTTTGATAGCAATGAAATTAGCAGAGAAAAAAGGTATCAATGAAGATACAATCCTGGATTTATTGCTATTTCTTTTACCTGCGGCAATAATTGGAGCTAGACTATATTATGTAGTATTCACATGGGATAATTATAAAGATAATCCTATAGAGATATTGAATATAAGAGGCGGTGGTTTAGCTATCCATGGCGCTATTATTGCTGGAGTAATAGTGGGATTAATATTTGCAAAGGTTAAAAAAGCAAATTTTTGGAGCTTAGCAGATATAGTAGCACCTAGTTTGATCCTAGGGCAGTCCATAGGAAGGTGGGGAAATTACGCTAATCAAGAAGCACATGGAGGACCTACAGATCTTCCTTGGGGAATAATTGTAGATGGTGTGAAAGTCCATCCTGCTTTTCTATATGAATCCATATGGAACTTTTTAGTCTTTCTATTTCTAATCTATTATTCAAGAAATAATACCAAAAAAGATGGAGAAGTGTTTCTACTTTATTTAATTTTATATTCTATGGCTAGGTTTTTTATTGAGGGATTAAGAACAGATAGTCTTATGTTAGGGCCTATCAAGGTGGCACAATTTATCAGTCTAGGCGCTATGTTTATTGGAGTGTTTTTATTCTACAAAGGACGAAAGAAATCCATATAATAAAATAACAAGAAAATATTGTTTCAAAATACAAAAAGCAGAGAAGAATAATCTCTGCTTTTTGTATTTTTTGAATGGAAAGAATGAGGAAAGTCGAATATTGGAAAACCAGGACTAAAGTCCCAAAAATATATAAAGTTTTCACTAAAGTGTAGAAGGAATTATGAATTTGGTATAGAATATAATAAATGTGGAGTGAAGTGGTGGAAAGTGGTTAGGTTTTATAAAAAAGGTGGAGACTAGTATGTTCATTGGAGAACACCAACATTCAATTGATGATAAAGGTAGATTAATAATTCCATCTAAATTCAGAGAAGACTTAGGTTATGAGTTTATTATGACCAAAGGTCTAGATAATTGCCTTTTTGTATATCCAAAAAGTGAATGGCAAATGGTTGAAGAGAAACTAAAGACACTACCACTTACAAACAGAGATGCAAGAGCCTTTATAAGATTCTTTTTTGCTGGAGCATCAGAATGTACATTGGACAAGCAAGGAAGGGTTTTAGTGCCTGCAAATTTAAGAGAACACTCGAAATTAGAAAAAGAAGCTGTAATAATAGGAGTATCAACCAGAATGGAAATTTGGAGCAAAGAAGAGTGGGATGCATATAATTCTGATGATAATTTAAGTTATGATAGCATTGCGGAAAAAATGGCTGAGCTTGGTATATAGAGCGGAGGAGGGTAAATTATGGAGTTTCATCATGTATCAGTTTTACTAAATGAAGTAATAAATGGTTTAGATATAAAACCTGATGGAATATATGTAGATGGAACTTTAGGTGGTGGTGGGCATTCCTTCGAAATTGTAAAAAGGCTAAAAGGTGGAAAACTCATTGGAATAGATCAAGATTTAGAAGCAATTGACAAGGCATCTGAAGTTCTTAAGGATTACGAGGAAAACGTAATTTTAGTTCATGATAATTATGAAAATATTAACAGGATATTAAGAAATCTTAATATAGAAAAAGTAGATGGGATATTGCTCGACTTAGGAGTCTCTTCCTATCAACTAGATGAAGAAAGCAGAGGATTTTCACATAATAAAGATGCTGAACTAGATATGAGAATGGATAGTACAAGCTCTTTTAGTGCTTGGAATGTAGTTAATGAATATAGTAAAGAAGAATTAGAACAAATAATCTGGAATTATGGTGAAGAAAGATGGGCTAAGAGAATCGCTGAATTCATAGTCACAGAAAGAAAAACAAAATCAATAGACTCAACTTTTGATTTAGTAGGAGTAATTAAAAAAGCAATACCTAAAGCAGTTAGAATGGAGGGACATCATCCAGCTAAGAGAACTTTTCAAGCTATAAGAATAGAAGTTAATAGAGAATTAGAGGTTTTAGGGAATTCAATTTATAAAATGATAGAGGTGTTAAATCCAGGTGGTAGGCTTGCAATAATTACATTTCATTCCCTTGAGGATAGAATTGTGAAGGAATCATTTAAAGAATTATATAAAGATTGTATTTGTCCGCCTGAGTTTCCTAAGTGTATATGTGATAAAAAAAGAGAAATTGAAATAATCACTAGGAAACCTATTAAACCAGGAGAGAAGGAATTAATAGAAAATCCTAGATCCAGATCGGCAAAACTAAGAATTGCAAAAAAACTTTAGGTATAATTACACAAGGAGGAGAATAAATTGGTAGTAGCTAAAGCTGAATATAATTATTATCCTGATTATACAGAAAAGCAAGAGCCTAAAAAAACGGTAATAAAGAAAAAGAAAATAAGAACTATTAATAAGAGTATGTATATAGCTATTGCAATTATTGTTTTAGTATCCAATTTATTGATTTTATATAGATATGCCAGAATAACAGAAGCAAATATGGAGATCTCCAGATTAGAAACTCGAATAATTGAACTTAAACAGACAAGACAAGATTTAGAAGGGAAGTTAGAAGGAGTCAAAAGTTCAACTATGATAAGTGATGAAGCGAAAAATAATCTTGGGATGATGTATCCAAAGGAAGACCAAATCGTATATGTTGCTGTGGATAATAATCCTGATATTGGA
>JGI24712J26585_10002547_pt1 | contig 14827 bp, 13 predicted proteins | sample BioPla3DNA2_FD_26585 | JGI IMG/M metagenome (IMG submission 26585) | reverse complement strand
TCCGGAAGTTTACCGGTGCCGGGATCAATACCGACCTGGCCGGAGGTGAAAACTAAATTTCCAACGACCAGAGCTTGGGAATATGGGCCTATTGCGGCGGGAGCGTTTGCAGTGGCTATAACTTTCATAATTATTCCTTTCAAAGCAATGTATTATAGAGCGGGAATAAGCAAGACCGGACAAAAGAGATTTGTCCGGTCTTATTTGTTAAATTAACAAAGGTCAGCAAATGCCTGCTCAAAGTCGGCAATGATATCCTCAATATCTTCCAGACCGACACTTATCCTGACAAGACCCTCAGAGATGCCGGCTGCTGCAAGCTCCTCAGCTGAGTAATTGGCGTGAGTCATGGTAGCTGGGTGCTCAACCAGAGTCTCCGCATCGCCCAAGGAGACGGCAATGGTACAGAGCTTCAGTTTGTTGATAGCATTTGCGGCGGTGTTCTTGTCGGCATTCAGCTCTATTGAAAGCATGCCGCCGAACTTATCCATCTGCTTCTTTGCGATTTCGTATCCATCGAAGCTCTCGAGGCCGGGATAGTAGACCTTTGCAACTGCAGGATGGGCTTCAAGGTATTTAACAAGCTCAGTTGCATTTTCACAATGTCGATCCATGCGGATGCTCAGAGTTTTCAAGCCGCGGCCGATGAGGAAAGCGTTGAACGGGCTCATAACAGCACCTGTCATGTGTACGACGCCTATACCGCGAACCTTGTCCAGAAACTCTTTCTTACCGACAACAAAGCCCGCAATAACATCGCCGTGCCCGTTGATGTACTTTGTAGCACTGTGAACGACAACATCAGCACCAAGCTCAAGAGGCCTCTGCAGATAGGGTGAGCAGAATGTGTTATCAACAATAACCTTAATGTCTTTATTGAATGAATGCGCAATATCGGCAACTGCCTTGATGTCAATAACTTTCATGTTGGGGTTGCAAGGCGTCTCAAAGTATACGACCTTGGTATTTTCAGTTAAAGCGGCCTTGAGAGCATCCAGATTGTTCATATTGACAAATGTGACCTTGACACCAAGCTGAGTAATCTCCTCGGAAAGAAAAGCAAAGGTGCAGCCATACAGAGTCTCGTCGGCGACAATTTCATCGCCGGCAACAACACTGCAATATAGCGACGCGGTTATTGCGCCCATGCCGGAGGCGGTCGCCATGGCCTCTTCGCCGTTTTCGAGGGAAGCAATTTTTTTTTCAACAGAGATGGTGGTGGGGTTTGATATACGGGAATATATATAGCCGGACTCGGTACCGGCGAATCTGTCGCCACCCTGCTGGACAGTTTCAAACATGAAGGTGGAGGTCTGATAGATAGGGTCGCACAGCGCGCCGGCGCTGTTTTTTTGCTTCCCCACATGAATCTGACGGGTAGAAAAGCCAAATTTGTTTTCCATAATTATCCTTCTTTCTTTTTAAAATAAAATATTTCAGCGTAAACCGGCGGCGAGCTCATAGATTTCACGAATGGCATCTGAGGTAAGACCGACATAACCGTCGGTAATGCCGTCGCCTACGCCATTCATTTCAACCAGTTTATCAATGTCATTGGGATCTNCACCGATTTCGGCAAAGCTCAGGGGCATATTAAACTCACGCATAAGATTTTTGAAAGCCTCAACNCCTTCACGTGCGGTGCGCTTGGGATCATTGATATCAAGCTGGCAGCCGAAAACCCTGACTGCTAGCTGGGTAAAGCGTTTGGCATCACTGTGCTCGATGCAGTAGCTCATCCAAGCGGGAATGATTACGGATAGGCCTGCGCCATGCGCACAGTCGTACACAGCGGATAAGACATGCTCAAGGTGATGACTGTTCCAATCCTGCTTGCGTCCAACGCCCAAGATGTCATTGTGGGAGATCATGCCGGCCCACATGATATTTGCGCGTGCATCAAAGTTATGAGGGTCGGCCAAAACGGTGCGTCCTTCGTGAATCATTGCAAGAACGATGCCCTCAAGCAGCCTATCAGTAGTCTCGACACCGGGCGTGTTGGTGAAATAGCGCTCCAGAGCGTGAGAAATTATGTCGGTCACACCGCAGGCGGTTTGAAAAGCGGGGAGACTTTCGGTGAGCGCCGGGTTCATAACAGAGAACTTCGGACGGATACAGTCAGCCTCAGCGGCTGTCTTATCTAAAGTCTCCTCATGGGTAATAATAGCATTTGGGGACCCCTCGCTGCCGGAGGCAGCCAAGGTCAGCACAACGCCTACGGACAAGGCGGTTTCAGGGGTTTTTCCGGAGAAGAAATCCCAGAAATCACCTTCGTAAGGAACGCCCATTGCGATAGCCTTCGCGGCATCGATAACACTGCCGCCGCCTATTGCGACGATAAAGTCAATCTTTTCTCGACGTGCCAGTTCGATACCTTCATATACAATGTCGCTCTTAGGATTGGGTTTTACTCCGCCCAGCTCAATGCTGTAAAGACCTGCATCGTTTATGGATGCCTTGACTCTGTCAAGCAGGCCCGACTTCTTTGCAGACTGGCCGCCATAGACGATGAGCACACGCTTGCCGCCAAACTTGGTGACATACTTGCCGGTATCATTTTCACGATTACGGCCGAAAACAAAATATGTGGGGCTGTAGAAATCAAATGAATTCATGCTTTGCTCCTTATCTCAGTGTTAACAGGAAAAATTAATAAGCTTTTTTGCCGCCGCCCGGCTGACCGTAGGACTTGAAGCTCTCCATAACGATGTCCATCTCCTCCTTAGAGAGAACCTGCGGCTTGCCGATGCACATGGCTCTGTATTGAAGCTCGGCAATATATTCAAGGTTCTTCGCCAAACCGAAAGCACTCTTAAGGTTCTTGCCACATACAACAATACCGTGGTTTGCAAGAAGGACTGCATCGCCGCTGCCGCAGTACTTGATGGCGTCTTCGGCTAACTCAACGGTGCCGAAAGTGTGGTAGGGGGCGCAGGGGATCTCGTGGGTATTGGCATCGCCGATAACATAGTGAACTGCCTGAATGGGCTGACCGAGAACCGCAAATGTAGTGCAGTATGTGGAATGTGTGTGTACAACGGCGCGGCACTCAGGCTTATTCCTGTAGAAAACAGTATGCAGGTCCCACTCACTGGAGGGCTTGCGCTTTCCGTCAACAATGTTGCCTTCAAGGTCCATAATGACAACATCTTCGGGCTTGGTCTCAAAGTATCCGATTCCGGAGGGCTTTATAGCCATCAGACCAAGTTCGGGGTTATAAACACTCTGGTTGCCGCTGGTGCCGGGACATAGGCCGGACGAGCTCATCTGCTTGCCGATTTCTACTATTTGTTCGCGTTCTTCTTGCATCAACATAATATACATCCTCCAAATTTAAAATTTAATATTTGTTTTCTATCCGGTTTGCTTTTAATCTGTTTTCGCTCCACAACGGATGGTAGCGGTGAATCAGTTGGTTTCTGCGCGGCATATACGAATTATATTCGCTGCCGACAAATCCTTTGTCAAGTCCAAGGGCGAGATCGCAAAGAGCTACCAAGCCGTTTACTGTCGCATTCTCAAAACCCGGTCTGGTTCTCAGCTCCAGCCCTGAAAGATCTGCAATCATCCTGCACAGAGCAGTTGAACGGAATCCGTTGCTGCAACCCAGGATGTAGCTTTTTTCAAAGCCGGTAAGCTCTGACAGCCGATAGAGCTGCTCGTAGATCGAGCAGGCAATATCCGCAAGGACTGCCCATGCCATGTCAATGCGATCCACACTGTCAGACATGGGAGACTGCATAAAGAATCCTCCCTTGCAAAGGGAACGCTGTTCATAAAAGAGCAATGAGGAGAACGAAGCAGTGCAGAAAAACTCCGTTTTCTCTGAATAAATCCTTTCCAATTTTTCATAACTTATATCGGGAAGGAAATTGCCCTTGAAGCGCTGATAGTTAAGTCCCGTTACACCCGGGTTCATCTCAATGACATAGCCATCGGCACCCAGATTTGAATTAGTCCATACACGCTGACCCGGATCATAGTAGAGTGTATCTACAAGGCTGACTACCGGGGATGTTGTACCGGATACTATGGCTATATCTCCGATTTGAATATCGGTTTGATGCAGCGCAACCTGAGTGTCGGCACCGCCCGCAACGAACACAGCGTTATCAGCCATGCCGAAGCGACCTGCAAGGTCCGGAAGAATACGCCCAACTGTTTCACCGGCAGAGCAAAGAGGCGGCAGGATGGAGAAGTCAATCCCGAAATTAGAGCAAAGATCTTTTGACCAAGTCTTCGCGCCTATGTCATACAGCTGTGTTTCGCAGGCTTGTGAGGGTTCAAAACTTTGAACTCCGGTAAATATAAAACCTATCCAGCCGTCCAGACTTAGGATTGATCCGACACGGGAGTATTCCTCGGGGTAGAGTTTTTTGAAGCCATAAAGTTTTGCCGCGCAGAAGTCCTCGGTTGCCCATCTGCCGGAAAGACGGTATATCTCGTCTTTCCCACCAATCTCGCCAATATACTCACTCCCGCGGTTATCGATATTGGGGAGACCGAGGAAAGGCTTGCCTTGCTTATCAAGCAGCACGACACTTTGCCTTGCGCCTGCCGAAGAAACGGCGCTGATCTTTACATCGGGAAGCTCCTCATGCAGTTCGTCACAGCATTTAAGGATCATTGNAGCCCATTCTTCGGGGAGAAAATACTGGGCATCCGGGTAGGCATTATCACGGTGGTAGGTATTCCAGAAAGACCTGAAGGCAAGAACATTGCCCACGCTGTCAGTAACAGCGACGTGGGTATTGCCTGTGCCCATATCGACCATAAGATAATGCTTCATTATCATTCACCTTGCAAGAATGTCTTTGTTATAGACTATGCTCTGCAAGTTCTCGCCGTTAAGCCAAAGCTTAAGCCTTTCGTTGAGAATATCGGCCTGATGATTGGTTACCTCATATGTTGAGCCGGCAATATGCGGGGTGAGGAGCACATTGGGGGCATTTAAGATGTGCCTGTCGGCCTCCGTGGGGGGCTCATTGTCAAAAACATCAATAACTGCGCCGGCTATGGCCTCTTCCTCAAGGAGTTTGGCCAGTGCGAAATTGTCGACGACCGCAGCGCGGCCGTAGTTGACGAACAGAGCATCCTTTTTCATGGAGCGAAGCAGCTTCTCGTCAATCATACCGCGTGTTTTGTCGTTTTCCGGGAGACAGATAGAGACGATGTCACAGGTCGCAAACAGCTCTTCCAAGCCGACATTGCGGTAGTGTCCGACGTCGCCGGGCTGACGGCGGTAGAAGCATATGTTGCAGTCAAAGCCATCCAATATCTTTGCGGTCGCAGTAGCGACTGCACCGAAGCCGACGAAGCCGACTTTGCGGCCCTGAAGCTCATGCCCCATAAACAAGAAATACGGAGTTGTGCCCTCGACCCAGCCACCGTTCCTCATCCAATCAATAGCAGGGAGCATGTTGCGATACTGCATTATAATGCCGGCAACAAGCATTTCCGCAACGGCCTGATTGTTGCGTCCGGGAGTGCAGAGAATCGGAATGCCTGCCTCTGTGCACGCATCAACCTGAATATTGGCGGGAGATGATCTGCAATCGCCTATGACTTTTAGCCCCTTGTAGCCTTGAAGAACCTTTGCAGTTACTCTGTCCAGCTCGGTGATAAGCACATCGGGTTTCTCTTTAAGAAGGTGCTCAAGCATCTCGTCTTCGTAATAACGCTCTCCGGTATCGGTCCAAGGCTCATAGATGACTTCCTCGAACATTTCTTTAAGTTCATTAAGATTCTTCTCGGGGTAGGGAGCACGGACATAAACTTTCATTTAAATCCTCCTGTTTTACAGATTTTTAAATTTTTTATGCTATATGCAATAAATTGCAAATGCTATCAATAGAATGTTTTTTCTTCCCCGTCAAAATATCTGTCCAACAAATATGGGACAAAAATACCTTTGTCTGTGACCGCACCGGATATCAGATGTGGCGGTACAATATCAAAAGACGGGTATATTGCCTTGACTTGAGGGAGCGTATTCTGAATCCCGCGGTAGCGAAGAACCTGCTCCGGGTCGCGCATTTCTATAACAATATCTTTATTCGTGTACTTATCCCTGTCGGGGATACCAGTTACGTAATAGGGAATGCCGAAATATTTGGCGAGAATTGCAATCTGGAAAGTACCAACCTTGTTTGCAATATGGCCGTCACGAGCTATTGAGTCCGCGGCGGATGTGAACAGGCTGATGTTCTCGTGCTGCATTGCATAGGCAATCATATTGTCCGTCAAAACGGTGGTGTCAAAACCGGCCTCAGCGAAGCAGCTCGAGGTAAGGCGTGCGCCCTGAAGATAGGGGCGTGTCTCAGCACAGAATACTCTGAAATTCTTGCCGCTTCTTTTAGCCGCAGTTATAANTGTGCCGATGATTGTCTCGCCGTAGCACTGGGTTAGAATGGCTCCGNCATCGGGGATAAGNCCTTCAAGATAGTCTCCGACTACCTGCATGGTGCCGTACCGGCGGTTCATGGAGGNAATCGTGTCATTGAAGATGGCTTCTATCNGATCCTTCCCGTGTTCCAAGGCGGCGACAGCCACATCTGCACAGCGGTTGGTTATTTGAGCGTAACGATTTGCGGTGGTTGGCCGGCAGTGAGCCAAATCACAGGCGGCTTGCCTGAGATATTCGACTTGCTTATCCTTGCCTTTATTTCTTATCTGATATGCTGCAAGAGCCATACCCATGCCGACAGCGGTATATGGTCCGGCGCTTTGAGTAACCATGTCGGCAATGGCCTGCCCAACCTCCATGTAATCGGTGCACTCAACAAAACGAACTTCTGTGGGGAATACGCGCCTGTCCAGAATGCGAACTTTACCGTTTTCATACCATGCTACGTTTTCATATTTTAGAAGAAACGGCATTCCTGAATCCATACGTTCCATATTACTATCTCCTTAAGTCTCAGCCAGAATACGGTGGAAAATATCAGTTATCTCTTTGCCGGAGGAGATAATCTCACGCTTTATCACAAGCTCGACACCAAGATTAATAAGGGCCCTCTCTATGGGGATGCGTTTTTTCATATCCTGTACGGAGCTGACCTCTATAACTTTGGAATCTCCAACGACGCGTCGGATGATTTCAGTTCCGGCGTATCCGATTGAATCGGCCATACAGCCGTGAAGATAATGTTTTTTAAATGACGGATTTTTATAGAGCGGGAAAGTGACGAGCTCATCATATTTTTCAGAGAGCTTACTTTCGGTCAGGTCATATGTAGAGGCTATGGTGAATGTGAGAGCCTCAATAGCTTCAAGNTGNTCAGGCATGGTAAATGCCTTGTTTGCCCAAGAGAAGAAGAGGTTCCCGATGACATTTCCTATNTCATAGCCCATGGGACCGTAAAAGGCGAATTCAGGATCGAGAACTTTTATCCCGCTTTCATTGGCGAAAATGGATCCTGAATGAAGATCTCCGTGAATAAGAGCTTGGGCGTTATTCATAAAGTTGTTGCGCAGTATGGCAACCTGTGCATGAAGCTCATCATTATTATAGAGATGTTCGCTGACAAAGTCCTCGTTGCCGAGAGTAACCACATTCTTATTTCTTTCAAAAAACGGTGTGGACAAATACGGCTCAGACAGGACAAGGTCCTCTGAAATGAAGCAAAGCTCAGGATTGATAAAGAACTTGACATTTTTCTTCTTTTCAATACCGTCCATCACAAGATCAGTGGTGGGGAGGAGGGTTGAGGCGAGAAACTCNGATATATTCTCTGCCAAATGCGAATAAACACGNTTNTCCATNAGTTCATCGCGGAGATTGCCATAAGCGGAAATATCCTCCATAGCCGTGGCNGCCATGGTCTCATCGTAATAATAGACCTCCGGTACAAAACCGGGAGCAAGCTCCCCCTCAAGCTGAAGGATACGGGCCTCAATCTTGCTGCGATACGGATCAAGTGGACGACCGGAGCTGCGAAGCAGCTTATCCGCCTGTTTGATGATAACAGAGCGTCCGTCGAGCTTCGATGTGGCTTTATAGACGTAGTTGATATTCCCATCGCCTATTTCCACACATTCAACCTCCTCGTCGGGACGGAAGTAATTGAGAATCTCCACCGCATAGCGCTTGATATCCTCAGTGTTCATAAGAAAGAAATCGTTAAATACACCCATAAATGAAGTCACCTCCCGACAATTGTACTTATCTATAGTTGTAGCAGAATTTGTTAAAGTAAACCAATGCTGCTCTCTGCGATTAACATACTCTAAAATCGGTCATAAGTCAACAAAAAAATAAAAAAACAAACACTTTTAATATGAAGTTGACCTGTTTAGTTCAACATGGTATTATGTGCTCGGCAAAAAACCATACAATCCGGGTAGTTTTATAAGCGGAGAGGGTAAATATGCTGAAAATCGAGCGACATAAAATAATAAGCCAGGAGCTTTCAAAGCAGGGATTCGTACTTGTGCCGTCATTGAGCACGCTTTTTGGATGCAGTGAGGAAACGATCAGACGAGACCTTAAAGAATTGGAACAAAAGGGAAGACTCGTCAGAACTCACGGAGGCGCGTACCAAGCTGAGAAGTATGATAAGAGCTATCCGGTTGAGCTGAGAAAGGTACAGAACCGCCGTACAAAGGAAAAGCTGGCGGCGCTGGCAGTAACATATATAAAAGACAACGANGTAATAATGCTTGACCCCAGCAGCACATGTCTCGTACTGATGGAAGAGATAATAAACCGAGAGNTCAGCGTCACTCTTATCACCAACTCTCTGGAGATATGCAATATGTGCAACGAGAAAAACGCTGATATAAATCTCGTATGCATCGGCGGAGTGTACAGAAAAAGAACATCGGCCTTTGCTGATCCAAACACTGTAGATGCACTCAAGGGGTATTATGCGGACAAGGCATTTATCAGCTGCCCAAAGCTGACGATAGAGTTCGGTCTGTCCGATAACCATATAAGTGAGGCAAATGCGCGCAAGCAGATGATAATACAGTCGAAAGAACGCTTCCTGCTTTGCGATCATGAAAAGTTTGATGAAAGCGCAAACATCCCGTTTGATGGGATAGAGAAAATCGACTACCTATTCACTGACCAGAAACTCTCGGCTGAGTGGGAAAAATACGCTGAAGACAATAACATAATTATTAGATATGCAGGATAATGAAAAATGTCTCGGGGTACGCCCCGGGACATTTCTATAGCTGCCATGGGTTCCACTAATAAATTAATATTAAAATATTATAGATCGTGTAAAAGTAAAAGCGTAAAAATACGTCAAAACTGAATTATATAAAAATACACAAAATATACATCATTTTTTAATGTTTTTTTACAAAAAACAATTGACAGAACAAGACAATATAGGCTAAAATGTTCAAAAAATTAAGAATAAATTAAAAATAATAAGTATATAGACGAATAAATAAAAGAGAAATGCTAAATGTCGACTTTGACTTTAGTGTATATTCAGGCATAAACCCACAAAATTGTTCTTGACAAATGTGAGTTTGTTTGTTTTACTAACGATAAGGCACAAATGTGCAGAAAAGTAAAAATAAATCAGGAGGAAAAACATGAAAAAACTTATCGCGCTTTTGCTCGCAATCGTTATGATGGTTGCTCTCGTTGCATGCGGTAAGCCTGCGGCTCCCGCAGCAGAAAAGGCACCTGCCGGTGCAGAAGGTGAATCCGGAGTCATTAAAATCGGCTACATCGGCGACCTGACCGGAGCTACCTCTATTTGGGGTACATATGGTCGATACGGTGCAGAGCTGGCTGTCAAGGACTACAACGAAAAGGGCGGAGTTCTTGGCGGAAAGTACAAGCTTGAATTGGTTCCCATGGACGGCAAGGGTGACCCTGCAGACTCGGTCAGTGCGTTCAAAAAGCTCGTTGCCGAAGAGGGCATCGTTGCTTCCGTCGGCACCAACTTCTCATCCTGCAACATTCCTATGGCAGCAGTAGCTGACGAGGTAAAGGTTCCCATCATTGGCACTGCAGCTTCCAACGAGCTCGTCACTGTTGACGAGAACGGCAATCTCCATCCCTATTCTTTCCGTATGTGCTTCCTTGATTCTTACATCGGTACAGCGATTGGCTCCTATGCCGTCGGTGAGGGCTACGAGACCGCAGCTCTCTTTACCGTAGCAGGTGATACCAACTCCGAGTCTGTTGGTGAGTTCGTTAAGGCTGCATTTGAGGAAAAAGGCGGCAAAATAGTTGCCGAGGAACAGTGCCAGGCAAACGAGCAGGAGTTCCGTGCTCAGCTTGGCAAGATTAAGGCCGCAAATCCCGATGTTGTTTTTGTTATCATCAACAACTACGCCATGATTGCAGCTTTCGCAAAGCAGGCCCGTGAGATGGAAATCACCGTTCCCTTGATTGGCCACGACGGTTGGGACTCTCAGGAGCTCGCCGACATGGCGGCCGGCACTCTTGATGGTTGCTACTATGTTTCCCGTATCGGCTTCTCCGATCCTGAAGCTGCAGCGTTCGGAGAGAGAGTCAACCAGGAATATAAACTCGACTCCGCCGCCGAGACAGAGTGTCTCTTCGGCTATGACGGAATCTCTTGGATTGTGGATGCTATTGAGCGCGCCGGCTCTGTCGACCCCACTGCTATCCGCGATGCTCTGGAACCCACCGATGTCTTCAAGGGCTACATCGGAACTCTGGTTATGGATCCCGAGACCCACAATCCCACCATGGCTTGCGAACTCTATAAGTTCGAAGGCACAAAGCGTATCCCGGTTCAGGAGATCGAAGCAGCTTAATCGTACCGTAAGGTTTCATTGATTGTACACCCGATTAGGGGGACGGAATACTCCTCCCCCTTTTTTGGTATTGTTGTTTTCTTCAACGTATACCATGCTGATTCTCAATAGTTAGGAGATGTAAGAAATGCTATTTCAACAGTTGTTAACCGGAATCTCCATCGGCGGTATATATGCGTTGCTTGCTACTGGGTACTCTTTGATATACAGTTTGCTTGACTTTTCAAACTGGTCACATGGTGAATTTGCCATGATAGGTGCCTATGTTGCCCTCGTTTTTTCCAACATGATGGGCGGTTCTTTCATCGTGCCTGTCATCGCCGGTGTTGCAGGCGGTGCACTGATAAGCTTTGCCAGTGAAAGAGTAGCATATCGCCGCATTCGTAGGACGGGTGCCCCCAATGTGTTCCTTATGATTGCTGCCATGGGTCTTTCAAATGTATTCCAGCAGGCTGCTAACCTGATTTTTACAGGCCAATATCGATCCTATCCGTTTCAATTGCCCGTTAGCACCGTACGGATAGGCAACTCATTTCTTGGTGTCCTTGACATGATAAGCCTTGTCATTACAGCGGCAGTGCTTGTATTACTGATATTCCTTATTGAAAAAACAAAGTTTGGTCTTAATGTTCGTGCTATTGCCAGCAACTCCTTTGCAGCCCGTGTACTTGGAGTTAAGGTAGACAGGTCCATTGCATCCGTGTTCCTCCTTGCCGGTTCTCTCGCCGGTGTTGCCGGTATTTTATATGGCATGAAATATAATGTGTTTCCCACAATGGGCAATATCGGCCTCAAGGCGTTTATTGCTTCCGTCATAGGCGGTCTCGGCAGCGTTCCCGGCGCGATTGTAGGTGCAGTGCTTCTGGGCGTAATCGAGACGCTTGTATCTGCCTACATAAACTCCAGTCTTCGTGATTTCTTCTCTTTTGCGATTCTTGTAATACTTCTTATTGTTAAGCCCACCGGCCTCTTCGGTGTGGATGTGCAGGAAAAGGCATAAGGAGGCAAAGCATGATAGAGTTTTTTAACAACATTAATAATGTGGTCTGCGGCTTCCTTGGGATTAATACCTATATTCAGGGCGTAGTGGTTATGACCTGCATNAACATAATCGCCGTCCTCGGTATGTCTGTTCTCACCGGATTTACCAGACTGTTTTCTTTCGGGAACGCCGGATTTATGTCTATCGGCGCATATACGGTGGCGATTCTTACCGTGCGCTTCGGCGTGAACTTCCCTATGGCCATAGTCATCGGCGCGCTTTTTGCGGGCTTTATTGCCTATCTCTTGGGTTCCATTACGCTCAAGCTCAAGGGGGACTATTTTCTTATAACCTGCCTTGGCTTTGGGGAGTGTGTCAGGGTTCTGTTTAACTACGCGAAAAAAATCACCGGCGGCTCGGCCGGTTTCCCCGGCATCCCCAACTTCTCCAATATGCTGTTTTGCCTTCTTTGCACGGTACTTGCATTCTTTATTGCGTGGAGATTTATCCACTCCAAATACGGCCGCAACCTTACATCAATCCGTGAAAATGAAATGGCAGCCGAAGCGGTTGGTATCGATGCGTTCCGCTATAAGAGGATGTCCTTCACTTTCTCCGCCATCTATGCCGGTGTCGCAGGCGCGCTCTATGCAGGCTACCTGATGTACATCGTTCCCACGGCGTTCAATCTCGGCAAGAGTTGTGAGCTTATTACAACTACCGTTATCGGCGGCCTCGGTTCTCTCACCGGCTCCGTCCTTGGCGCAGTTATTGTCACCGTGCTGCCGGAGGTGTTTCGCGCCATGGCCAACTACCGCATGCTTTTATACGGCATAGCGGTGGTTCTTATAATTATGTTCAAGCCCAGCGGACTCTACGGTTATAAGGAGTTCTCTATTAGGCGACTGATTGCAAACATTAAAAAACTTTTCGCCGGAAAGGAAGCTTCTCAGCAAGGTGCTGCAAATGAGTAATGAAGTCAAAACTCCCGTGCTTGAGATGCAGAATGTCGATAAACGTTTCGGCGGAGTCCAAGCGATAGACAATTTCAGCGTAATGATTGAGCATGGCAAAATTTATGGATTAATCGGTCCTAACGGAGCAGGCAAGACCACAATATTCAACAACATCACCGGCATTTATTCACCAAATGCAGGCAAGATATTTTTTATGGGTCAGGATATTACCGGTATGGCTCCGCACAGGGTGGCTCAGCTCGGCATAGGCAGAACTTTCCAGAACATCCGCCTGTTCTCTAACTTGTCCGTGCTGGATAATGTTATTATTGCCAGCGGCAAGGATGCGACTTACAATATGGCTCAGGCGATATTTCATTCCAAAAAATTCAAGGAGCGAGAAAAGTTTCTTAATGAAAAAGCAAGGGGTCTCCTTGACATCGTCGGACTGCAGGATAAGGCCGCCGATAAAGCCGGTTCCCTGCCTTACGGACACCAGCGTAAACTGGAGATAGCGCGTGCATTGGCTCTCGACCCTGAACTGTTGCTTCTTGACGAGCCTGCTGCAGGTATGAATGCAGAGGAAGAGCTGGATTTGGTAAGCTTCGTCAAAGAGATTAGAGAAAGATTTGACATCACTATTCTCATGATAGAGCATCATATGGATGTTGTCACCAATCTTTGTGACTACTGCACGGTGCTTAACTTCGGCAAGACAATAGCAGTGGGTACACCGGCAGAGATTAAGGCCAATCCCGAAGTAATTCGAGCATATCTTGGAGGTGAGGAGTAATGTCTGCCATTCTTAAGATTACTGACCTAAGAGCTGACTACGGCGGAATACATGCGCTTCGCGGTGTTTCGATGGAGATTGAGCAGGGAGAGATAGTTTCTGTTTTGGGCGCGAATGGCGCAGGCAAATCAACTCTGCTCAAATGCATCTCTTCTGTTATGAAAATTGCCGGAGGAAGCATAGAATTTGAAGGAAAACCCGTCTCAAAAAAGCCCTACGAGAATGTGGAAGCGGGTCTTATACAGGTTCCCGAGGCAAGGCAGATTTTTGCTAAGTTGACCGTTGAGGAAAATCTGCGCGTGGGTGCCGTTAACCGCAAGGATGCCGAAGGTGTAAAGAGGGATATGGAGCATGTATACACATTTTTCCCGCGCTTGAAAGAGCGCGAGAAGCAGTACGGCGGCCTTCTATCCGGCGGTGAGCAGCAGATGCTTGCCATTGGCCGCGGATTGATGGCAAGGCCCAAGCTCATAATGTTTGATGAACCGTCTCTCGGCCTTGCTCCGGTTATCGTGACTCAGGTTTTTGATATAATTAAGCAGATAAACGAAGAAGGTATAACCGTTATGCTTGTCGAACAGAACGCAAAGAAGGCTTTGGAGATATCTCATCACGCCTACATGATGCAGACCGGAGAAGTTGTCAAATACGGGACCGGCGCAGCGCTGTTGGCGGACGAAAACCTGAGTGCCATGTATCTTGGTGAGTAAATTATCTGTACATACTAATAAATGAATAAAGCCTGAAGTCATATGATTTTGGCTCAGAAAACAAAAAACCGAAACCGTGCGCAGCGCGCATGGTTTCGGTTTTTTGAACAGAACATTTGTATAGCTCGTTTTTCTATCTTGTCACACAGATAAGTTCTGCATCCGTTATAAAATCGAAGTTCAGTTCCTTAAGCTCATCTTTATTAAAGCCTCCGGATATCGGAATAAAGAAATCCCTGCCTCCAAAATAGTCCGAGCCGAGCTTATACTTGAAGTGAAGCTTTAAGTCGGCGGTTATCGGCGCATTTGATATATTTTTAAGCCTTATTCTGCTGCCGTCGAGAAACATTTCTATTATATCCGAAAGAACTTCACCTTCCTCCGGGAATAAAAGCTCAGTCACTTCAACCCGACTGAGGTAAAGCCTGCCGGTGTAATCGCTGGCGCTCTCTTCCATAACAATAGCTGTTGTGCCGGGAGGGAGATAAGCAATTTTAAAAACAGCAATCTCCTCATCAGTCGGGATTTTAACAGTTGCAGACTTTATTAGCCTTTCTCCCGTGTTCTTAACTTTTATTGCCAGAATATTGTAGCCAACCTGAAAAGGACTGCTCTCAAGAAAAAGTCCGTTTAC
>JGI24712J26585_10002539_pt1 | contig 14856 bp, 15 predicted proteins | sample BioPla3DNA2_FD_26585 | JGI IMG/M metagenome (IMG submission 26585) | reverse complement strand
ATACCGAATATTTTAAGTTTGCAAATATTAATTTGTTCTTGGCGTATATGAACTTAATTCCCATTGTACCCTTGGACGGCGGAAATATTTGTAAAACTGTTTTAGAATTTTTTTTGGATACAAGGACAGTTTCCGGTTACATAACAATGACTAATGCTTTTTTTATACTTTACTTCATAATTATAATACATGTTTACAAGAATTATTTGTACTTTTTGCTTGTTTGTATGGGACTTAAGGGAATTGTTGATGAAAACAGATACTTGCTTGAAAAATCTATTATAAACAGATACAATCTTTTATCGAAAGCAGAAAAAGAAAAAAATCTCTAAACAACTTGTTAGGCTTAGAGATTTAATTTTTTTATTATATTGTTGATTTCGATTTTTAATAATTTTTCATCAAAAATCATCTCATAGCGGAAATCCGAATAATTTGCATTTTCTTCGATTAAAGATGTAATTGTTGTATTAGTTAATTTTTCAATATCGCTGCTTTTCATCATTTTTCCTTTTTTTGCATTCTTTTTATTATACTTATTAATTATGACAATAAGGTTTGCAGCCTTTGAAGAAATTGCTTTATCAAAATTTATCTCTTTAATAGAGGAAAAATCATTGTTATTTATTGTTATTGCATTATCGATTTTTGAAAAATCTATATATGCTGACGTTAATAAATCTGCGTCTATTATTACATTATCAAAGTTTTCTATGCTTTGAAGCAAATTTATGAATGATTCTTTGTTAAGCTTATTTATTTTACCGGGAATTCTGGGACATGGCAAAAGATATAAATTTTCTTTAATTTCAATGATCCCCTGTTCCAAAGTACAGGTTTTTTGCATAACATCTACCACATCATAAATAATATCTTCATTCACATTCAAATATTCTGACATTTTGAGCTTTCCCGAGGATAGATCAATCATGAGAACACTCCTGCCCGACCTTGAAAGCTCAACTGCCATCTTTATACTTATTATAGTTTTCCCTATGTTGTTTTTATGCGAACCTGTTATTATTATACTCATTTTTTGTCTCCTTTTTTCACATTGCTATATTATAAGAAAAATGATAAAATGTGAGCGGCATTTTTATCATTTTCCGCCACTGTAAATTGCAGGGTTAGGGCATCTCATTAATTTTCAAGTATTCCCCTATAACTTCTCTCACTATTGGAATTGGATAACGTCCCGAGCCTCCCTCAAAAAGTACACATGCTACTGCAATTTGAGGGTCATCGTAAGGTGCAAATGCAACATACCATGCAAAATCATCATAAGTCTCTCCGGTTTCAGGGTTAATTCCTTGGTTTTGAGCTGTACCGGTCTTGCTTGCTACTTCAACAGGGAAGTTTGAAAATGGTTTTGCGTTGTCGTCATAAGAAACAAGTTTCATACCATATTTGACAACATCTAAATAGCTGTCATCGGATAGATCTATTTTTTCTGATTTCCTCAGTGGTACATAGTCTGTATCCTTGCCGTCATATGTTTTTATTTCTTTAACTACACTGACATTGTTTCTGTAGCCCCCATTTGCAATGGAAGCTGTGTAGTTTGCCATCTGCAGTGTTGTATAAGCATTATTCCCTTGTCCTATACTGATGTTTAAATTATCTCCCACGGTCCAGGTTGCTTGGTTTATATATGAATATTTAATAATGTCCACCAAGGGTATATAGTTGTCGTTTGTTTTTTCAGGGTTTAAGTTTAAAGCTTCGAGACCTTCATAAACTTCTCCTCTTGTCATTGGCTCATCTCTGTCAATCCAGCTTACTATTTCTTCTATAATCTCATTTTTCATTGATGCATCAATTACAACCCCATCCTTGAGGTATCTCTCTATGTTTGCTTCCAAGAATAATCTTAGATAAACGCGAATTCCGGATTTTTTTCCTTCGATGCTGGGAACTCCTCCTGAAGCTTCTTGAGGTATGTCTATTTCAATTCCTGTTTTGGAATCTAAACCGAAATTCCTTGCCATATCAATGATATCTTCGGCATCAACTGTAACTGTATGTTTTTGATGAGTAGCCAAATTTTCTCCAAGCACTGTTGTATAATAGTAAAAGTTACAGGAATTCATTATTGCCTGATACAAGGTCTGGGAACCATGCCTTCCTCCAAACATGTTATGAATCCAACAGCTGAAATACCTGTCCCCTACCTTCATGGTTCCGGCACAGTAAACTGTTGTATTTGGATTAACGCCCTTTTCCAAGGCAGCCAAGGAGGTAATCATCTTAAATGTAGAGCCCGGCTGTATTGCAGTAAGCATTGCTATATTGTATAGGGGTCTTGGTGCCAAGGGATTTTTAGAATCATTTAAAAGACTGTTCCAGTTCTCCGTACTGATTCCTGTTGAAAACAAATTCAAGTCGTATGCCGGGTAATTTGCCAAGGCCAAAATTTCACTTGTCTTTACATCAAGAGCAACTAAGGCTCCCGAATAGGCATTTTCATACTTGTCTTTAAAGTGAAAGTCCCCCCATTCACTTTCAAAAACTCCGCCTTCGCGAATTTTTTCAAGACCCTTCTTCAAAGATTCTTCTGCCTTTTTCTGCAGCCTCAGATCCACGGTCAAATATAAATCATCTCCGGGAACAGGTGCCTCACTTGATACTGAGCGGATGGTTCTTCCCACATTATTTACTTCAACTGTTTTCTTGCCTTTTTTTCCTCTTAAATAATCTTCGAATTTTTCTTCAAGCCCTGTTTTGCCTATTATGTCGTCAGTGCTGTATCCCTTTTCAACAACATATTCCTGTAATTCATAATCTTGGGCAATTTTACCTAAGTAGCCTATGATATGAGAGGCGCTTTCATATTGAGGATAATATCTCAGAGGTTCAATTTCAATATTAATACCGCTTAATTCGTGCGACCTTTCAGAGATCATTGCAACGGTTTTTTCTGAAATGCTGTAGCAAATATCAACAGGGTGGTATGAGAAATAGCTTGTTCTGTTGTACCTTTCTCTTAATACCATCATATTTCGCATATCATAATCATTGATATCTTCAGGTATTTTTAGGGACTCTCTAAGCATTTTAAATACTTCTTCCGCTGAATAATCATCCTTGTATTTAGCAGATTCAACGTTGTTTTTTATCCAGTTTTTCTTGTTTCGCAAGGCAGTATATTCCCATTCAGCTATTGATATTGAAGGATTAACGTATTTTAAGAGCTCTATTTGGGAAAAATATTTTATGTCATCATCTGTGACCAAATTATACAAAACATCATAATTTTTAAAAGCTAATTCCTTAACAAAATCATAGGCACTTGTGCTGTATTCGATATGCTGCTGAGTAAAATATTTATTTCGTATTTCTGTATCTGTATATTCAAATATCCCGACTTCGCCATCTTCTATAAATTCAACCGGTAAATCAGGATAGATTTCTTTCAATCTGTCAATAAGAATTGCCCCCGGCTTAATTTTTTCATTCCCTTTATAGACTGTCTTTAGCAAGTTATCTATGGAATTTTTCATGGTTAGAATAACAAAATCATCTTTTGCTGATGTTTTTAGCGTAATTTCTTCATTTGTGGCATTTAAGTTTCTTTTGTTATTTTCATATTCTTCATCCTGTATAAAAGAGAACTCATTAAGCTTTATATTCGACGCTAATCCTTCTGATTTCAAAAATTCATAGGATAGTCTTCTGATTTTAGAATTAGAAAATAGGGACGACAAATATTTGTTGTTGTTAATCAGTAATTGTTCCACTGCTTCTTCAGCAGTTAAATTTTCCTTTAAATTGTTTTCTGTCAGCCAAATTTGTATGGGTGTTTTTGGCTCAGGTGTTTCATTATCTGCTTGAGTTTCTTCTGTTTCAACCGGTATAATCATCTCCTCATTATACTCAAAGTTCTCATTGCTTAATTTTATCGGTACTTCATCCTGCAAAATAGCAGCATGTACCCTTTGCTTGGGAGAAAAGTTTTCTCCATATATTATAGTGCTGAAATTCAACCATTTATGGATGTTTTCTTTAACAGTTTCAATTGCTTTTTCTTCAGCTGTTTGGTAAGTGAGTACTTCGATTTCTTCTAATCTATTAGCATTGCTGTCTATAATTTCTACACTTTCGTCAATATAATCAAATGTATCCAGTTCAATAGGAAATTCATCTATGGGTCTTTCCATATTTTCATCTAAAATTTTAGACAATTTATATGATATATCATTAAAATCTTCAGGTTTTATTTCATCCGTGTACATTTGCACCGTAAAGCTTGACACGTTATCAGCAAGCAGTAGGCCGTTTCTGTCAAAAATTTTTCCTCGAGGTGCTTTTACAGGGATATCTTTAATTTTTTTTATATCTGCAATTTGCCTGTATTCCTCTCCTTCGACAATGGTGAGAACAGCCATTCTAAAACCTAAAATGACTAACATTACAACTATTACCAAGTATAAAATATTATAACGATTTTTAAAAAACTTTACCATTCTGCCTCATACCTTTACATTAAATCTATCGAATAAATATATGACAATTTTCAATACAAATACAGCAAGTACAGCATTTAACACTATTTCAAGAATAATATTAGGTAATATATTAGCTGCTAAATCTACTCTGAACTTTAAGAAGAATAAAATCAAGTATAATAGTACATGCAGCACTGCAGTTGACAATCCGGCTGCTATACTGTGCAGGAGCTGTTTTTCCCTAAGCATTTCATCGCTGTAAGTGCCTATTATTGCCCCAATCAAAAAATAAATCAAAGTATATAAACCCAAAATATTATAAATCATTACATCGAACAAAATCCCTGTCAGTATTCCTAAAATTCCTCCGCTTACTCCATCCGACAGCATTGCAAATATAACCAATAAAATCAACGGGAAATTAGGAATAATCCTGAAGTGATTAAAAAATACCATAAATGATGTTTGGAAGACGAAGCCTATAATTATTAAGGAAGACATAAGAATGAATTTTTTCATATTTAAGCCTTTCGCAAAGTCTTATTTAGTAAGAACATATACTCTGTTTATCTTTGTAAAATCAACCGCAGGCTCAACAATAATCCTAAGAGTAGAAGCATCTGTTGTTTTAACAACATCCTTGACATCGCCGATATAAATATCAGGAATATAGATTTCACCTATTCCGGATGTAACAAGATTATCACCTCTTTCAGCGCCGGCTTTGCTGTTGAAAAAGTATCCGGTTACAGTACTGTCAATGCTTCCCTGCACAATTCCGCTTTCATCGTTTTCAATATTTTTAAAACTGACCTTACAGCTTTCGTCCAAAAGTGTAATAACCTTAGACCAGTTAGATGATGTTTGAGTAACAATGCCTAATAGTCCTATTTGCACTATTCCTTCATCTGTTTTTACAGCTTGTATCACTATGTCATTTTGCTGTATGCCGTCATCTTCACCCTTGTCTATTGTAAATCTGCTGAACCAATTGGAATCATCAACTGCAATTACTTGTCCAACAACATAATCATATGAAAGGTTCTTTTTCATTTCATATTCCGTTTCTAATGCTTCGGATTTATTTATGATGTTTTCCAGTATTCTGACTTGCTCTTTGAGTTCATAAACGCTTTCAGTAAGCATAATATTTTCTTCACGCATTTTNACNATTTCCTGAACGGAATAGAAGGAATTTGTAAGTGTAGTACCTGTCTTATAAGTTATTTTTTGAAAGCCTGAAATCAGATTTCCAAAAAAACCCAAATCAGCTCCTCCCAAACGTCCTATTGATGACAGTCCAATCATTATTATCAATATGAAAATAGTAAGAAAAAATAATATTTTCTTAAAATGTTCCTTCAAAAAATTCATTTATTCACCGCTTTATAAGTTTTCACTAATTTTGCCTGCACCCAAGGCAACGCTTTGCAATGGATTTTCAGCAATAAATACTTTTATTCCGGTTTCTTTTTCAATATATACGTCCAAGCCTTTCAATAAAGCTCCTCCCCCGCTTAAATAAATTCCATTTGTATAAATATCTGAAGATAATTCGGGAGGTGTTCTTTCAAGAACTCTTTTTACGGCGTTAACAATTGAGTTTATTGTTTCAATAACAGCTTCTCTTATTTCATCGCTTGTTATCGATATTTTTATGGGAAGTCCCGACACAATGTCCCTTCCTCTAATTTCCATCTCTTCAACTATATTATCTTCATTGTTTTCAATATCGTCATCTTCTTCAACCGCTTCTGTTATTCTCATTTTATAATAGTCCTTGCTGGCATTTCCCAAAACCTTCTTAACATTTTCAGCAGTAACAATACCTATGTCCATTTTGTATTTACTTTTAACATAGTCCTTAATATTTATATCAACATCATCTCCGGCAACCCTCAGAGAATCACTGGCAACAATTCCCCCCAATGATATTACTGCAATTTCCGTTGTACCTCCTCCAATATCAACAATCATATTACCGATTGGCTGATCCACATTAAGACCTGCACCGATTGCAGCTGCCATTGGCTCTTCAACAAGTTTGACCTTTCTTGCACCTGCATCGTATGCGACTTCTTCCACCGCTCTTCTTTCAATTGAAGTAACACCTACAGGAACACTTATTACTATATTTGACTTATTAAACCTTTTTTTGTTTAATGCCTTCGCAATAAAATACTTTATCATGGCCCTTGTTATTTCAAAGTCTGCTATTACTCCGTTTTGTAAAGGTCTTATTGCCATAATGCTCTTTGGAGTCCTCTCCAACATCGCCTTTGCATCAACACCGACAGCACATACTTGATATGATGCTGTATTTATTGCAACAACAGATGGCTCATTTAAAGTAATTCCCTTACCGTTTACATATACTAAGGTATTTGATGTCCCTAAATCAATTCCTATTTTTTGTGTAAAAAAACTTATAAGTCCCATTTATGTATCCTTTCATATTAAATTAAACCTTCTTCCTTGAAGCTGAAGTATACGCCATCACCGATTATTATATGATCTAAAACCCTTATTCCCAAAATTTTGCCGCATTCATCCAATCTGTTTGTCAAAACAATATCCTCGTGACTGGGTTCACATTCTCCGCTTGGATGATTGTGTACTAAAATTATTGATGATGATAAATTTAAAACTGCTTCATGAAATACTTCTCTTGGATGGACAATTGAACTATTTAAGCTGCCTACGGATATTTCAGAAATTTTTTTCACATTATTTTTAGTATCCAAAAGCATAATTTTAAAATATTCTTTTTTATAATACCTCATTTCTTCCATCATAATGACAGCTGCATCATCAGGAGAAGAAATCTTTAATTTTTCGATTTTTAACGAGCTCATTCTCTTGCTAATTTCTGCAATAGCCATGAGCTTTGAAGCTTTAACGTCACTGATTCCCTTGTAAGATTTAAATTTTTCAATGGTACCTTCTGCTATATTTCGCAGTCCCTTGCCGTCTTCCTGTAAAATTCTCTGAGCAAGCATAACAACATTTTCTTCCTTGGTTCCTGTCCTTAAAATTACTGCAATAAGTTCTGAGTTAGACAATGTATTAGCTCCATATTTTAATAGCTTTTCCTGAGGTCTGTCATCTACAGGTATTGATTTTATGGTATAATTAGTATTGTCCATTTTATCCTCCACTATGCAAAATTTGTTCACAGCAAGCTTGCAGAAAAATGTTTTGTCAATAAATTATTCAGTTTTGCAACAGGCAGTCCCTTTACATTATTGTAACAGCCGTGTATTTCTCTAACCAATAATTCTCCGTATCCTTGAATACCATAGGCTCCTGCCTTATCCAAATACTCATGGGTTTTTAAGTACCTTTCGATGAAGTCTCCGGTAAGCTCATTAAATACAACTGAAGTTTTCTCATAATCTACTACCTTTTTTGAGTTTTCCGTATCGATTATACAAATGCCCGTAAAAACATAGTGAGTTTTTCCTGACAAGAAGCTGAGCATATTAAAAGCTTCTGCTTCATTTTTGGGCTTACCCATTATTTTGTCTAAATATACAACAGTGTCTGCAGCAATTATAAGTGCATTTTCTTCACATTTTGAAAGTATATTGAATGCCTTCTCAAAAGCCACTTTCATTACTGTTGTTTGCGGGTAATCGAAGGAATTTACTATTTCTTTTGTTTCAGGTACATAAATACTTATGTCAGCATACCTTTTCAGAATTTCGCTCCTTCTTGGAGAGCTTGATGCCAATATTATTTTCTTCATATTTATCCCTATAGTTTTCTATAAATTATTATCCCTGCTATCAGTCCTATTATTCCGGCAACCGTCAGGCTGGCACTAAATCCGAAGGTTATTGTGATAATACTCAGGTCTAAGGTTGCCGGTCCAAAACCGACTCCTTCCCCGTAATTCAGTATGGGCAGCGCATTTGAAAATGCTTTTCCTAAAATCGTTCCTATTATAACTGATGTAAGTATGAGTAAAATAAAATAAATAGAATTGCTTTTCCTCATTTTAAGCCTCTCTTCCAAGTTTTAACAGTGTTTTTTCTAAATTGTCAGTCACAAAAATAGCAGTATATCCCACAAAACATCCGGTAAAAATACTTACCAATGACAATATGGGTAAATAATAATACAAATCTATAGTTGTAAACAGTATTGCAGCAACCGTTATTTGAGTTGAATTATGTGCCATTGCTCCTAAAACGCTTATTCCGATTAAGCTGAAAATATTTTTTAGATACTTGCAGCCTATCGACATTACAATTGTACTTACAATTCCGCTTGTTATACTGTAAATAAATGTAATGGGATTTGTAGCAACAANCATTAAAAGAATGCTTCTTATTACCACTACAAGAAAAGCATCCTTAAAACCAAATACGACTACTACTGACAATATTACTATATTTGATAAACCTAATTTTGCTCCGGGTGCAATGTAAGGTAATGGTATCATGCCTTCTATTATGCTAAGTATCAGAGCCGCTGCAGTCAACAACGATAAAAATATATATCTTTGAGTTTTATTCATAATATTCACTTTCTAATCAGCTATGAAATCAATTTCGCTTTCATCATTTTCATCTACAATTTTTATAAACAACCCATTAGGAAGACATGTAATCATTTCACCGTTTCTTGATATCTTGCCTTGGTATATGCAGATTTTGTCGGGACAACTTGCATCATGTATCCATATTTGTCCATCTTCGATATGCAAGATATTATAGCCCGTGTCCGTTTCAATAGTAACCTCATCTTTAACATCTTCGGTAAAAACATATTCTCTCACCAATTGATTGTTTGAATAAATATACGCTATTTTATTGTTGCTTTTAACAACCTCTCGGCCGCTAAATATAATTAAGAAAACATTTATGATTATTATGGCTGCAATCAGCCCTATATCATATTTGTTTATTTTCTTTTTCATAGTCTTCCTTCAATATGTCGTAATAAATTTTATTTTATCACCATTTAAGTAATATTTCAACATTAGTTATTTACTTAATGATATTATTAATAATTATTTAAGATCTGTTCCGTACCTTACTTTTCAATAACCATAAAGTCAGTCACAAGTCTGGAAAGTTTATTGTTTTTATCGAAACCGTAATAAGTTGGAAATGTTCCTTCATTCCAACCACTGGCAAAAACAATCATGTTTAGGGAGCTTTTTTTATCCATAGTTATATCAGCGCATGAGTCATCGCTTTTTCTTACCGCTTCCTTTACTTTGGCTTCATAATCCTTTAATTCTTCTTCACTCATAATATCAAGCATTTCCATAACTTTTTCATCCATGAAGCAAGCAAGCCCGTTTTCAACTTCATATCCCATAAACTCATCGCGACCGAAACCTTTTGCTGATTCGCCTTTCAATAATGCCATCTTCCATTTAACAGCCTCGCTGTCATTGAATCGGACTTCTGCTGCAACAGTTTGTTTTTTCCTTTTTCCGGCCTTTCCAACATATATATTTACGGTATATGTTCCCGGCTTAACTTGCTCTGAAAAACATTCATCATCATACAATAAGATTGGATCTGTAGCTATAATTCTGCCGGTTAACAGTTTAAGCTTTCCGGCTTCTTTTTTTTCAATTTTCATCCTTCCGAATTCTGTATCTGCGATTTGTGTATTTCCGTTAGTAATGCTAAGAACATCTAAGTTTATATACATGTTATCTCCTCATATTATTTTTTTCTTTCGTTTAGTATCTTGGTCAATTCATCCATGAATGTATCAATATCTTTAAACTTCCTGTAAACCGAAGCAAATCTTACATATGCTACATCATCCACATTTTGAAGCTCATTCATGACTAATTCTCCGATAAATTCTGTTGAAACTTCATTCTGGAAAGTATTGTACAGTTGTTTTTCTACCTTATCTGCGATTGCTTCAATTTGTTCAAGACTTACGGAACGTTTATCGCAAGCGCGAATAAGGCCGTTTATTATTTTATCTCTGTTGTAGCCCTGCCTTGTGCCGTCTCTTTTTATAACGACAATTTGGGTTTCTTCTATTTTTTCGTATGTTGTAAAACGATGTCNGCATTCAATGCATTCCCTACGGCGTCTTATTTTGAACCCATCATCGGTAGGTCTTGTATCAATAACCTTGCTTTCTGTATAGTTACATTTTGGACATCTCATAAATTACTCCTTTTGATCTCACTAAATCATTGTAATATCATTACAGTTTCTTTATTTATCTCAAATTGTTCATGAATTTTTCATCATTAATTACAAATCTTTCGTGAGTACCTTCACCTATTTTTTTATCTTCATCATATGCCGTTACTTTAAAAACCAACCTCTTTCTGTCTATTTCAATAAGCTCTGCTTCTGCCCATACCTTTTTCCCAACTCTTGTAGCACTTATATGCTTTATATTAACCAAGGTTCCAACCGTTGAGTATCCCTTGGGCAGATAATCCTTTACAGAATTCATGGAAGCTGCTTCCATAAGTCCAATCATCATAGGGGTTGCAAACACTTCAGCAGCACCGCTGCCGAAAACCTTGGCTGTATCATCCATTTTGACGGTTTTCTCTTCCCTGTATTTTAACCCAACAGATAAATTCAATTCCATAACTTCCTCCAACAGATATTCTTATCGTATTATACAATAAAACTTCAAAAAATAAAAGAGGTTTTGATTTGAAAACCTCTTTTACCAAACCCTGAACGGGCACTCCTTTCACTGTCTTTTCAGAGCTTCAACCGGTGGCAGATTCGATGCGTTTATTGCCGGATAAACACCAAACAAGAGTCCTGATGTTAATGCCACAAATACCGCTATTTGAATCGAATCAAAACTTACTACTGCAGAAAGTCCGTATTTTGCTACTATGCTTACTGCCCAAGCTCCAAGCAAAACTCCTGCCATGCATCCGATTATGCTTACATAAACAGCCTCTAATAAAAACTGTATCAATAAATCTTCCTTCTTTGCTCCTAATGCTCTTCTTACACCGATTTCACTCGTTCTTTCGGTTACAGCCACCAACATTATATTCATGATTCCAATTCCGCCGACCAATAAAGACACCGCTGCAATACCTCCAAGGAGCACGGTCATTATTCTGTTTGCTTGGTCAGCCTCTTTAACTAAATTGTTTAAACTTGTAATTGTTAAAGGCTCTTCACCCTTTTCAAAAACATTTTCTTTTTCACCGGGTATGCCGGGTTCTTCAGGCACTGGCTCCGCAACAGGTATATCCATTTCTCCGCCTTCGACCGTTGATTCTTCTTCCTGGCCGTTATCAGGTCTTATGTTGTTTCCTATGCCTATTTTCCTTTTGTATATTCTGCCAAGCTGTACCATGGCCAATTCCGCATCTTCCGCACTGTCAGACTTGGCCCATATTTCTAATATATCTCTTGTTTTTGCTATTTTCATAGCGGAAGTATAAGGAATGACAATTTTGTCATCAATTCCGTCTCCCTTACCTTCCCCCTTTTCTCCTAAAACACCTATTATTCTGTAGTTTATTCCGTCAATTTTCATTGTGTGTCCTACGGGGCTTCTCCCGTTTAAAAGCGAATTTGCAACATTGTATCCTAAAACTACAACCGGTGACCTTTGCTTAACATGAAGTGATGTGAAAAAATTTCCACTGACCACAGGGTGGTCTTTGATTTGAGGATAAGATTCATTTACCCCGATAATATTCATTTCACTTTCATCTCTTCGCCACCTTATGGGTGTTTCTTCCGTATATATGACGGGTGTGGCGTATTCAATACCTGTTACCCTTATGGGTAAGTTTTCTGCTTCTTCTATTTCAAATTTTACATTATCCGCATTTGATTTAATAACAATAACATTTTCGCCTAAGCTTTCAAATTGTGCAACTATAGACCTTCTTGCTCCCTCACCTATTCCCGTTAAAGAGATTACGGCTGCAACTCCTATGGATATACCTAAAACAGTTAAAAATGTTCTAAGTAAATTTGATGTTATTCCGTCTAAAGCCATCAATGCAGAAAATTTCAATCTTACCAAAAGATTTGAAATATTCTCTCTGTCTTGCATATCATCACCCCTTAGTTTGCAACCGGCAGAATCGAATCATTCTCGGGAACAGATTGACTTGGCATCAAATCTGTGGTGCTTCCTGTTACAACAAGCTGACCTTCTTCTAAGCCGCTTAAAACTTCCACATACATATCATTCATTAATCCAACTTCAATTTCAACTACTTCTGCCTCATTTTCTCCAACAAGCACTTCAACCTTCTGCTTGCCATTTTCTTCAAATACCGCTTCAATGGGAATTAGCAAGGTATCCAAGGATTCTCCCGAGTCAACGAAACAGTTGGTATTCATTCCCGGTCTTAATCCTTCACGTCCCTCAACCTTAATTTGCACATTATATACAGTTTCCCCGGATCTATAGTCTGTATAAGAGTCTAATCTCTCAACCTTGCCCTCAAAGGTTTCTCCCGGAAGTGCATCAACAGTTACAGTCACAGGTGCATCCTGTGTTATATAAAGAACATCTAAATCTGAAACAGTCGTGTGGATATACATTTCATCAGTATTGTACACATCCATAAGCATCAATGACCATTGATCGCTTGTTTCACTGGCGGTAATTTGGTCACCCTCTCTGTAATTAAGATATGCCACCATTCCGTCCGTTGGAGCTGTAACTGTCATCTTTTCAGTAAGGGCTGAAACTTTATCTATTTTTTTATAAATATCATCAATTTCATCATACAATCTATTAATTGCATCTATTTTAGTCTGGATTGATTCTGTAACATCATTGCCTGCAATTCTGACTAATATTTGGCCTTCTTCAACAAACTCGTTTTCAGTTACCATTACCTCTGTTGCAATTACAGTTGTATCTAAACTACCGGTATAGTATACTTTTTTTTCATTTAAAAATGAAGATACTTCTGCAGTGAAGTTTAACGATTGAATAGGTNTGCCATTTTCTTGCATATATATAATGGCTTTCATTCCCGGTTGAATAAGTCCCGGATTTGCTGCTTCAATCATACCGTTATGTACAAAGCTAACGTAATCTGAATTGGGCACGGCATTTTCATTGAGCGATTTAATAGTACCTGTGACAAAGCCGCTGAATGCAGGACTTTCTCTATCCTTACCATCTTGGTCTTTATATCTCTTAATAATTTGCATAAGCACTTCATCGCCCTCACTTAGATTGTCAAATTCATATTGATTTACTTTAAATGGAATTTTCACGAAACTGTCATCAACTATTGTAGCTATTAAGCCGCTTTCCAACATATCGCCCTCTGTTATTGATATGTTGCTTACTCTGCCTCTGATAGGTGCGCTGATGACAATACCGTCTCTGGGATTTATCTGAGAAACACTGGTAATTTCTCTGTTGATTGTTTTACCTAAATCGGAGATCTTTGAATTTATCTCATCTTGCTTATCTTGAATGCTTTCGGTTAAATCCGTCAATATATCATTTAAGTTTGTGGCTGACAAACGAACTAAGTTATCTCCCTTTTTAATCATATCATTTGGCTCAACAAACACTTCTTCAACCGTATAAGTAATATCCTGACCAATACCTTCAGGCTTTGGCGCTGTTATTGAGCCTCCCCAGTTACCGCTTAACTGTCCGGTGATATTAACTCCTTGCTTTATATCTCCTCTTTCCACAGCCTTTGTTGAGTATCTTGGTCCTGTAGAAGTCTGTGGATCTTCGGAAATCAACCATTTTGCCGTTAAATATCCGCCAAAGAATACTAATCCTAACACTATTGCTATCGAAACAATCTTCTTATACATTTTTTACCTCCACTACATCATCAGATACTATTTGTCCATCTACAAGTCTTATGATTCTTGAGCCATATTCGGCAATTTGTTCTTCGTGGGTTACCTGTACAATCGTCATAGACTTTTTTTCATTTAATTCTATAAATAATTCCATAATCTTTTCACCGGCTTTAGAGTCTAATGCACCGGTGGGCTCATCAGCTAATATTATAGACGGATTGCCGACTATAGCTCTGGCTATAGCCACTCTTTGCTGCTGGCCTCCGGAAAGTTGAGCAGGCAAATGTGTCATTCTGTCTTTTAATCCTACCTGTTCCAATGCGTTTTCAGCTAATTCTTTTCTTTTTTTACTGTTCATACCCCTATATATTAAAGGAATTTCAACATTTTTCATAGCATTCATCCTTGGAAGCAAATGAAAACTTTGAAATACGAATCCAATGAAAATATTTCTAACTTCAGACATTTTTGAATCACTTAATTTATTAACCTGATTACCGGCTAATTCATAGGTCCCGCTTGTTGAATGGTCTAAGCATCCTATTAAGTTTAACAGTGTTGATTTTCCTGAGCCAGAGGGACCCATAATCGAAACAAATTCTTTTTCTTGTATTCTGAAGGAAATATTCTTTAAAGCTTCC
>JGI24712J26585_10002527_pt1 | contig 14894 bp, 11 predicted proteins | sample BioPla3DNA2_FD_26585 | JGI IMG/M metagenome (IMG submission 26585) | reverse complement strand
TGGTGGCGGGGGAGTTCTAGGGCTGATAGCGAAATAGTCCACTATTCGTTCATGCGTTTTCAAAAATGCCCTTAAGACCCGTAACCCGGGAGGCAACACGCCCCCGGGCGGGGCATGAGGGCCTTCGCCGGGTTGCAAAAACGGTATCGTCCGGCTCATGAGGGGGTTATCGGTCAAACACTTTCTCGATCCGCACGCGCCGGCCGAGCATCGTCTCGCACCACTCCTGCTGCTTTAGGGCCTGCTTCATGCTCCTGATGCGGTGCCGGATCCGTGTCCCGGTCGCCGTATCGATCAGTACCAGCCTGGACACTCATATCATTCCTGTTTGGTAACTATTCAGGCTAGTGGAGCATTTCATCTAATATTGTCCATGCAATACCCTCTCACGCGAAGGGCGCGAAGCCGCGAAGTTCGGTTGCTGGGTGGCATCGTCCCCTTCGCGTTCTTCGCGGCTTCGCGTGAGGCTCTATCCCCCCGTGCTGAAATCTCACGCGAAGACGCGAAGGGCGCGAAGGGGCCTTGCAGGGGATTATACCGACCTTCGCGCACTCCCGCGTGAGACCAGAGTGCCCGTCCCAACACGCGACAAAAATTTCTAAAATAAGGTGACACGAGGCACTAGACAACGCAGCGGCGAGTCTCTCGCCGGAGCCGGATATCCTGGTAGCGGTCAGGCCACCACTGCTGCCAGTCGCTCATGGAGAACCTGAACCTCCCGGAGGGGACGGTGCGGGCGAGCCTTGCAGCCTACACGACGGAGCAGGAGATCGACCTCCTCATCGCGGCTGTCGGTGAGATCAACCGGGGCAGGCAGGGCTCCCCTCACCATACCATTTTCATACGAAAGAAAGGAGATTATTGGTCGGCAGTCGTAAGACTGATCCCGAAACACCCCATGCAGAAGAGATCCAGGTCGTAATCTGCCGTATCGGAGACGACCGCCGGGACCTGCCGGACAACCCTGAAGAAGACAGCATCGTCGGGTAGGGCCGGGTCCATCGGGGCGTCGACGTTCTTCTGGATGACGAGGCGTGCCGGGTCGAGGTTCGCGGCGTAGTAGTCCTTGAACGCCGTCCGTTTCTCCCCCGGGAGGACGACCCAGTCTGCCGCCTCGGCAACCGTCACGTCATTCGGGACCCAGCCGTAGCCGGGCAGGTAATACTCCGACCAGAAGTGGCCGCCGGGCGTCTCAGCTATGATCATCTGGTAGCCACCGAGGGCACGGGCGGGGATCCCGAGCGACCGGCAGAATGCAGAGAAGAGCAAGCTCTGGGTGCCGCAGTCGCCGTGGCCGGTCTTGAACATATAGGTCGACTCGGCGACCTTGGGCTCGCGGGCATCGAGTGAAGCGTGCGGAACGTGGCTGTAGGGGTAGGTCTCGATGATGTGGTAGTAGATCATCTGCGCCTGGAGGTGCGGGTTCGTCTCATTTCCGACGATCTCCCGCGCCTTCTCCCGGACCGCGTCCGTGATCTCGATGTTGCGCTCGGATCTCGTGTAGAGCAGGTACTCGGGGTCGCTCGTGTCGTACTCCCCGACCAGTGCCGGGTCGATATCCTCGAATATCTGCTCGTAGGAGGTGAACGCGATATCCGCCGTGATGACGAGGTCCCCGTTGACCGCCTCGGCCGGGACCTCGTAGTAGACGTAACCGATATCTCCTGTGGTGAACGGGCCGGCGACGATGAAGTCGGGAGCCGAGAGGTTCGTGACGGTGACGTTCCTCTGCGCGTCCGTCTCGACCGGGAGCGGGAACCAGATCTTCAGGATCCCGGATGAGGGAAACGCCTCGTGCGGGATCTCCAGCCGTTCGACGCCCGCGTAGCGGACCGGGTTCACGTACGGCCCGGACCCCCCGGACCGGTTCTCCGACCAGGCGTACCGGGCGATGTAGTCGAAGTCGAGATTCCTCTCGTTCTGCTTCTGCATCTCGTCGGGGTGCGCGTAGAGGTAGTTCCCGGTGACGTCGTAGAAGTAGAGCGTCTCGTTCTCCGAAGCGATCGTCTGGGCGCGAGTATCCAGCCATTCGGCTATCGCCGCATCGGTGATGCCGGGGATCCTCTCCCGCAGCGCCGCCTCTGCGGCCGCACGGTCGAACGGGTACTCCATATACGTCCGGTTCGCCCGGAAGATAGCATTTCTCGCCGTCAACGCCTTAGCCGCATCACCTACGCCGGTGTAGAGGGCGTAGGCCTCCGCGAAGCGTTCTTCGGCGATACGATAGTTGGCGGCTCCGTATTCGGCGAGTCCCCGGGCGTAGGCCTCGTCGGCAGGCGAGGGACCCGATGCATCGAGCGTTTTCGTATCCTGTGGTGTGGCGATGCATCCAGCCGCAAAGAGGAGCAGGAGTGCAGAGATGACCAGAAGAGCAGCAGTTGAACGGTGATTCATAGAAGGGAGAAGATGTGAATTGATGATAAACTTTTCTGTTTTACTCGACTATTATCCGGGGAGATTGAGGGATTTTCGGCTTTTGGCCAGGCAACCCTCCTGGGACACGACGATATGGCAATGCTCAAAGAGCGGATGGAGGCATCCGCACGATCGAAAGGTCGCGGCCCTTGCTGCTCTTTGAACTCATCACATCTGGAACCGAACGGGTTTTATCCGGTCGGATAGGCCCTATTGAACAGGGAGGGCATGATTTTTTTTAAAATCGCGTTTAGTTCCCTATTCTTCCGATAAAAGAGAGAAAGATATATCTATTCGAAGATTATTTACTAATGAAAGCGGAGGCTTTTATGCAGAGTGTTATACGCAATCTCCTGGTCTTTTCTCTCATCGCCTGCGTCCTTATTGTTCTTCCCTCGAGTGCCCAGTCTTCCATCGGCGGGGACAACGGCTGGTATGCGGTCAACTGTAACGTGAACGGAGCACAGGTCTACTTCGGCGACGAGTATAAGGGAACAATCGAGGCGGGCGTTCTCAACGTCCCGGTCTACACCACCGGAACCCCCTACAAGTCGTTCCGCGTCGAGAAAGACGGGTACGCCACCTACTACGGAGACGTCACCACGGTTCCCGGCAAAGGTGAGGTCTTCGACCTCTACGCGACGCTGAACCCCGTCGAGCCCACTTCGGCGCCGCTGATCGGGGGAGATGTCGGCTGGTACACCGTCCACGCCAACGTTGACGGCGCGACGGTCATGTTCGACAACGAGGCCAAAGGCGTCATCAGCCAGGGCGTCCTCTCCGTGCAGGTCTACACGACCGCAACACCGTACAAGACCTACACCGTCTCGATGGATGGGTATCAGCCCTACACGGGCTCTATTGACCGGTATCCCGGCAAGGGTGAGACCGTCGACCTCTACGCGACGCTGAACCCCGTGGCGACTCCCACACAGAAGTCGCCCCTCGCCCCGGTTCTCGCCGGCTGCGCCCTGCTGATCGCCGGGCTGCTGCTGGTTGCGGGAAGAAAGCAGGACTAATCTCTCACTTTTTTATGCGCTTACCGCGCCCGCATGCCACAGGCGGAACAGGGTATTCCCGGTATCAGAAATACATTCCACCCTTTTCGTATGCCGCCCTGCGGTCACGCGCCATCTGCAGCAATAACTCTTCCACCTCCGGGTCGCCGCAGACGTATCCTCTCCAGGCTTCGGTGTTGGGCTCCTCGGGGACGATGATGATCCCCTTATGCTCTGCGACCCGGTCCAGGATGAGGGCTGCTGCTTTATCGACGGGATACGCATCATCAGGGATTCTCAGCTCACCGTAGGCTTTACCGTCGATTGCTTTGTTGAAGATGGGGGTCGCGATATTCGCGGGACAGACGACCGAGAAATGGAGCCCTTTCTCCGCATACTCGTACTTCAGGCATTCGGTAAGACCGGTGACGCCGTATTTTGTAAGGGAATAGAGCGCCTGGAACGGGAACGGAATAAGTCCCGCGACCGATCCGGTATTTACGATGTGGCCGGACCCCTGCCTGAGCATGATCGGTACGGCGGCGTGGACCCCGTAAATGACACTCCAGAGGTTGACGTCAATGATGGTCTTCCAGTCCTCGAGGGTGGCCGTCTCGAACTGGAGGGTGCCCCCGGCCCCGGCGTTGTTGAAGAGCATGTCCAGCCGGCCTGCCTCTGCCGCCGCACCCGCGATACCCTTCTCGACCTCTTCCTGCTTCGTCACGTCCATGATAAGCGTGCGGACCCGGTCGCCGTACACAGAGAGCTGATCGGCGGCCCGGGCAATCTTCTCCGGACTGCGTCCCGCCATGTAGACGATTGCCCCCCGCCTCAGGAGTTCTTCGCTCACCGCATACCCGATCCCGGAGTTTGCACCGGTTACGATACAGATGTTACCCTGGTAATACCCTGAATCACTCATCAATCATCTCCTCCCGTTGATCAATCACGCTCATTCGATGACCCTGGCACCCATAGCACGAAGGACAGCCCTTCCCTCCGCAAGTATCGCCCCGGTCACCCTTTTCACGGGGAGAGCGGCGAGGCTGTTGATGATGTGATACTGCATCGGGTTCTGCATCGGGGTCAGTTCGGTCCATCGAAGGCTGCCCTTCCCGGCCTGTGCCGTCTCCACCTCCATGCTCTGCGGGTAGAGGACGAACTGACTTAACTCCGCTCCCGGAGCGCCTACTTTTGGGATGTACCGCCATCCCAGGGTGTTTATGGAGACGAACTGAGACCTGACGGCATCCAGTTCCTTCCCGGTTATCGCCCCGGTGGCCGTAAACTCCATGGTGAGGAAGGTGTTTCCTTCATAACTGATAGTAGTGGCGTAGTGGGGCGTTACGATGTGCAGATCCTCAATATCCGCGTAAACCTTCGGGATGCCGGTCTGTTCCCGCCCCCCGAGGATGGGCGCGGTTTTGTTCTCCCAGACCACCAGCGTGTAGGCACCGTCGAGCTCGTCCTTCTTTCCGTGGAACCGGACCGGCGCCGCCACGTTGATCAGGTTGTACTGGCCGCCATGCATCCAGTTGATCTCGGAGAACTTGTTGAAACTGACCTCCACTTCAGGGGCCAACAACTCAAATCCTTCCGGAATGTACTGTTCAAGAAGTTCTTTGTCGGTCTCATAACTGATGGCAAGGGCCGTCGAGCGCTGCGTGATCAGCGTCCCGGAATCGAATTTGCATCCTCCAAAGTGGGGGGGCATCAGATACGTGAAGTCGTCCTGCGGTCGGAACATGGATATCCTCAGTTATCCCAAAATGATACTGCTGGATATACTTTCCGATTTGATCATACGTCTGGTGACAGAGTTCAAATCTTTCGGCCATAATCGAACCGCGAAATTGCCTGGTACGCGGTCAACATCGTGCCGGAACGATCACCGACGCTGTGCAGCGGAGATACGGGGTCCTGCCGCCGGCGCGATTCGGCGGAGACCGCACCGGAACCCAAAATAGGCAACTATAAATAAATCCTGCATGCTAAACAGATTATTTATCCCCCGGGGCTCATTTGAATGCCCGTTGCCGAATATACCAAAGGAGGATTGGGGATTTGGTAGTTGAGAGTCAGCGGGACCAAACAATCTCTTCAAACGTCAGGGGGGAGTCCGACCTTACCCTTGAGGTTGTCATCCTGCTCATCTTCGGAGTGTTCATGCTCATCTTCGGGCTGCTGCTGTTCAGGATTCATGCGGGAGAACTGCCGTATACCCCGGACAGCACCTACGGGCTTTTCCTGGCACTCGTCTCATTCCAGATCGTCACGATGGGAAAGACCCCGTTCGGTGATCTCCGGCGTTCCTGGGCGGTTATCATACTTGGCATATGCACGGCGGTCCTCGGGATGGTCGCCTGCTTCGTTCCCGGACCGCTGACCGAACTGGCGCGTATCCTTGTTGGCGTTATGCTTTTTGCCGGAGGGGCCGTTCTCCTCCTGCAACTGTTCTTCTCCGAAGAGAGGGGAAGAGCGTGGATGAAGATCTCCGGACTACTCCAGCAACTGACGATTGCCTGCGCCCTTGTGTACGTCATGTCGATCGTGTTAGGCCTTGTTACCCTCCTCCCCGGCATCACGACCGATCCGCAGACCGCGGTACTGCTCATCATCTACGGCATCAGCATCTTCTACCTCTCGTGGTGTATTCAGAACGTGACCAGACGGTATCCTCCCGAAGAAACAACAAAGCCTGCTCGAGTGACATGACCCCGGACGAACTTCATGCAAAAGACGGTTTCAGATTCTTCAGGGATGCCTCCCTCTCCCTCCCGGTTGCACTGCTCATCCTGGTTGGAGTCTTCTTAACACTCCTTGGAGTGCTGCTCTTTCCGGTAAACATCGGGGTAATCCCGTTTTCCCCGGACGGTCAGCTCGGCCTGCTGCTCGTTATCATCGCCATTCAGATGATGGCCCTGGGCGAGACCCCGATAGGCCAGTACAACCGTTCATGGTTCCTGATAGCATTGGGGATCGTATTCGCCGCCATGGGGATCGTCTCGTGCATCGTTCCGGGAGTTCTGACCGGCGTGATCCGGGTGCTCATCGGGCTCCTGAACATCATCGGGGGAGCAGTGCTCCTGACAAAGCGGGTTCTCCCGGTACTGCACACCGCCAGAGACCCCGGGGCCGAGCCCGTCGTCTTCCCTCCCGTCATCAAACACCTGCTGATCACCCAGACCGTACTCAATATCGTAGCAATCGCTTTCGGTATAACCATGCTCATACCGGGCCTCGTCCCCGGTATCGTCATTGCAGGAATCCTCGTGATCAACGGCCTGCTTCTCTTTGTACTGGCATACATCCTTCAGCAGGTAGAGGCGATGGCATCCTGGTCATGACGATGCACGCCGGAGGATGGGACAGCCGGTACCTCACTGTTTCAGCCGCACCTATCTGAGCCGGTGCTCGCCCAGGGCCGGGAAGAGGCTCGCGGGTCCAACGATCGCGCTCCCTGGCCGGGCCTTCAGGGTTGCAACAACTTCAGGACCACATGGCAGACTCCGACCCTGCACGCGATACACGGGCTCTTCCAATGGAGTCGGCTCGAACAGACTGTGAGGTTGTCCAAAAACACCATGACGGGGAGGGGGACACCCCTTCCCGGACCCTCCCCCGCGTCGCGATACCCGATGGAAAGCCGTTTTTCCCTCCTGGCTCAGGATGTGGTGCAGATGGTAGATGCCCGGGAGGTACGTGCTCCGAGCAGAGTATACCAAAGGTTCGGAGATCTTTCTGGGGCTACCTCTGTGTGCTCCGGAATGTGTTGCAAACGATCCCTGGTCGCCGGGATCGAATCTCTCTGAAATCCTTCTGTTCCAAAAATTAAGCCCAATATGTGGGTAATCAGAACTCCAGATCTCTTTGCAACACTCTTTGCAACAGTAGTTGCAGCGGCGGTTGCAGCAATCATCCGGAGGCAGCGGGGAGGGATCACGGGGGTGAACCGGCAGCAGTAGAGGCGCTGTTTGCGACTTCGCCCCCCCGGGTATCCCCCTTGCCGTCAACCATCATCTCTCCGGCGCCCCATCGTTCTCCAGGATGAGATTATGGCACACAGGCAGAGCGAAGAGCGTTACGAGCGAAGGAGGAGATGAGTGCACGTTCACGCTCTCAGATGAGGCACACGAATTTTTGCGCGAATGTCCACGAGTGCTTCCTGATTCGTTGACTCTACCCTCGATATGGGTGCCCTGGAAAAGATAGAAAATGTAAGGTTCTCTCTTTCTCTGAATTGATGAAAATTTAAAGCAATACTGGATTTGGTCTTTCATCGCCCGCATACAGACGTATGGGACACTACTGTTGAATATCTCAGGTTAAGATGTGTGAGATCTAAAATTCTGCCTTTCAGATTGGATTAAGATTTGATCTAAGCCACGTATATGTCAAAATAATATCATAACCTTAATTTATAGATAAACCCGATTCCAGTGTTAATCAGATTATCAATTCGTCAAAAGATAGCATGACGGATCGTAGCGATGAATGACAATGAGCATCTGACCCGTAAAACGAGGATTGATCCAAAATTACGGGCGGCAGGCTGGGATGTCGTTCCCTATCGAGAAGAGAGTTCGCTTAGTGCATACGACCGGTGCGCCATCGAGGAGTATCCGACCGGGAACGGCCCGGCCGACTATGCCCTCTGCGTTCAAGGAGAGATCCTGGGGGTTATTGAGGCGAAGAGAGTCTCGCTGGGGCCTCAGAGTGTCCTTTTACAGGCTGAGCGGTATGCACGCGGAATCGCCGGTACTTCATTCAACGTTGATAGCATCCGCTTCCCGTTTCTCTACGCAACCAACGGCGAGGTGATCTGGTACCGCGATGCACGGCATCCCCTGAACCGTTCGCGGGAGATCGCCGCATTCCATTCTCCGGATGCCCTGCTGGAACGCTTGCGGGCGGATCCCGATCGCGCATGCTCGCAGTTCTTTACGATCCCCGACAATCCCCGGATGCGTCCCTATCAGCGTGATGCCTGCAACGCCATCGGGAATGCGATCGAACAGCGTCATCGGGCGATGCTGGTTGCGATGGCAACCGGGACGGGGAAGACGTTCACGATGGTCAACCTCATCTACCGTCTGATGAAAGCAGGTGTCGCAAAGCGTGTCCTGTTCCTCGTTGATCGGCGGGCTCTCGCGGCGCAGGCGGTTCGTGCGTTTGCTTCATATGATACCGAACAGGGGTTGAAGTTCGATAAGACCTACGAGGTCTATAGCCAGCAGTTCCAGCGCGGCGATCTGGACGACGATGAGCCCTTCGATATCATGGTATTGCCGAACGCCTACCTCACCGATCCCCAGCCAGGACATGCCTTCGTGTACGTCTCGACCATCCAGCGGATGACCATCAACCTCTTCGGAAAAGCCGCTGCATTTCCCTGCACGGAGGAGGTAGAGGAAGACGCCGAGAAGATGGATATCCCGATCCATGCCTTCGATCTCATCATCGCAGACGAGTGCCACCGCGGGTATACCGCGCAGGAGATGTCGATCTGGCGCAACACGCTCAACCACTTCGATGCGATAAAGATCGGGCTTACTGCGACGCCTGCCTTCCATACGATGGCCTACTTCAAGCACAAAGTATACGAGTACCTTTACGAGCGGGCTGTCCGGGAAGGCTACCTCGTCGATTACGATCTTGTTGCCATCGAGTCCAGCGTCCGGATGCAGGGGATCTTCCTCAAGGAAGGCGAGGCCGTTGATGTCGTCGACCCTGAAACCGGACAGAAGAAACTCGACGTCTTAGAAGACGAACGCGAATACCCATCAGAACAGGTTGAGCGGAGTATCACGTCTATCGACTCCAACAGGAAGATCCTCGAAGAGATCAAGCGGTATGCCGATGAGCATGAAGAGTGCTATGGGCGCTTCCCGAAGACCCTGATCTTTGCCGTCCAGGACCTGCCGCACACATCTCATGCGGACCAGCTGGTTGATACCGCCCGCGAGGTGTTCGGGAGGGGGGATGCATTCGTCCAGAAGATCACCGGCAAGGTTGACCGCCCCCTGCAGAGAATCCGGGAGTTTCGGAACCGGAAACTGCCGGGGGTCGTCGTCAGCGTCGATCTCCTCTCGACCGGCGTGGATATCCCCGATCTTGAGTATATCGTCTTTCTCAGGCCGGTGAAGTCCCGTATTCTCTTTGAGCAGATGATGGGGAGAGGCACCCGAAAGGGGGAACATCATCCTGATAAATCGCACTTTGTGGTCTTCGATTGTTTCGGCGGGACGCTGATCAATTACTTCAGGCAGGCAACCGGCATCACCGCCGAACCACCAATGAGGGCAGCAAAGCCGTTCAAAGAGATCATTGACGATATCTGGAACAACCGCGATCGCGCCTACAATCTCCGCATACTTATCAAGCGTCTGCACAGAATCGATAAGGAGATGTCCGGTGAGGCGCGGGACCTCTTCCGGAAGTTCGTCGATAAGGGGGATCTAAAGCAGTTTGCCGTCTCTCTTCCCCGGCGGCTGGGTGAGGACTTCACCGGGACAATGGAACTCCTCCGGGATCGTGATTTCCAGGATCTTCTGGAGAACTATCCCCGTCCTTCTCGTACCTTCCTTATCGATTACAGTACCCTGGATGAGGTGAGTTCAACCTGGATGGTGCGCGATTCGGCGGGCCAGGAATATAAACCGGCAGATTACCTTACTTTGTTCTCCCGGTTCGTCCAGGAGAACCCCGAAAAGATTGAGGCCATAGAGATCCTCCTCGACCGCCCGCAGGAGTGGAGCACGGATGCGCTTGCTGAACTGAAGCAGAAACTCACGGCAACGCCGCAACGGTTCACCCTCGAAAACCTGCAGCGGGCGCACCAGGTGCATTATCAGAAGGCGCTCGTGGATGTCATCTCGATGGTGAAACACGCCGCCCGCGAAGGCGAGGAACTGCTCACCGCTGAAGAGCGGATTGATCGGGCGTTTCAGATGATAATGGACGGAAAGACCTTCACTGAAGAGCAAGAGGCATGGCTCGATAGAATCCGTGCTCATTTAATCCAGAACCTCTCAATAAATGAGGAAGACTTTGAGATCATCCCTGTCTTTGCCGATCATGGCGGCTGGGGACGGGCAAACCGCGTCTTTGACAACCGGCTCTCAAGACTTCTTCAGGAATTGAATGAGGCAATTGCAGCATGAGTGACGTCGTACAGAAACTCTGGGGATTCTGCCATACGCTGAGGCACGGTGGAATCGATTATGGTGAGTATATCGAACAGATCACCTACCTGCTCTTTCTCAAGATGGCCGATGAGCGCGGCATCGACCTCCCGGAGGGCTGCGACTGGACCACGCTGAAAGAGCAATCCGGAACCGATCTCACCGAGCATTATAGCGACCTGCTCCGCACCCTCGGTAAGGCTGATGGACTGCTTGGTGACATCTTTGCCGGTGCTCTCTCCCGCTTCCACAACCCGGTGAACCTCAAGAAACTGATCAGCCTGATCGATGAGACCGAGTGGACCGCTCTCGATGTCGACGTGAAGGCTGCCGCGTTTGAAGGGCTGCTTGAAAAGGCTGCAAGTGAGGGGAAGAAAGGTGCCGGGCAGTACTTTACACCACGTATCCTCATCCAGTCGATCGTGCGGTGCACAAAACCCGATCCACGCAAGAGTCGTGAGTTCACCGTCACCGATCCTGCCTGCGGGACGGGCGGCTTCCTGGTCTGCGCCTACGAGTGGCTGAAGGCAGAGACCGGTGGCGGCGCATTTGAACGAGACCTGGCGCGGCGTATCAGGAAAGGCACCTATTACGGCCAGGAACTGGTGCCGCGCCCACGGCGGCTGGCGCTGATGAACCTCTACCTGCACGGCCTCGAACCGGAGATCAAACAGGGCGACTCGATCTACGAGGTGCCCGACTCCCGGCGGTTCACCGTGGTGCTCACCAATCCCCCCTTCGGCACCAAAGGCGCGAACCAGGCACCGCACCGCGAAGACTTTGTGATCGAGACGAGCAACAAGCAGCTCAACTTCATCCAGCACGTGATGACGATCCTCAAGCCCGGCGGCCGCGCCGCGGTCGTGGTGCCGGACAACGTGCTCTTCGCGGACCAGGCAGGGGAACTCTTCAAGGTGCTCTGCGAGGACTGCGACCTCCACACGGTTCTCCGGCTGCCTGACGGGACGTTCACCCCCTACGCCCCGGGCACGAAGACAAATGTGATCTTCTTCACAAAGGGCATCCCGACAGAGCGGACCTGGGTGTATGATGCACGGACGAACGTCCCGAAGATCACGAAGAAGGAACGCCCTCTCACCGAGGAGCACTTTGCCGAGTTCGAGCGCTGCTATGGCGACGACCCGAACGGCAGGTCGCCGCGCCGCCCCGAGGACTCGGCTGAGGGCCGCTGGCGCTCGTTCCACATCACCGAACTGCAGGAGCGGGATTACAAGATTGACTCGTTGAAGTGGCTGCAGGACGATTCCCTCCTGGACAGCGACGACCTCCCCGACCCGGAGGAGCTGGCCGCGGAGGCCATCGACGAACTTGAGGCGGCGGTGGAGGAACTGAACGCGATCCTTGAGATGATGGAGGATGGGTATGCCAGAGAGGAGTGAGGTGCCGGAGGGGTGGGAACGGACCTCACTAAAGGATGTTTTAACGATTAATTATGGTAAGGGTCTGAAAAAAGACGACAGGGTCGGTGAAACATATAGCGTGTACGGCTCTAATGGTGTTGTAGGACATCATCGTGAAGCGATTACCGAAGGACCCACAATCATTATTGGGAGAAAAGGAAGCGTTGGTGAGGTCAATTACTCTCCACAGCCATGCTGGCCTATTGACACAACCTATTATGTCGACAGTTTTTCTGAAATGAATGTCTCGTTTATCTTCTATTTGTTGAAAACGTTACAACTCGCAAAGTTCGATACATCCACTGCGATCCCTGGAATCAATCGCAATGATATTTATTCTCAAGAGATTCCCCTTCCACCCCTCGCCGAACAGCACCGCATCGTCGCCGCCATCGAGGCGCTGTTTGCGCGACTGGACGCCGCGAACGCCCGCCTTGAACGCGTGCCGGGTATCCTCAAGCAGTTCCGGCAGTCGGTGCTCGCCACTGCGTGTGATGGGCGGCTGACGGAGGATTGGCGGGCTGAAAATCCAGAGGTCCACGTACTGATAGATACACTCAATGAAATTTGTGGGTCTAAACAAAGGAGATACAAAGATGAACCTGAGGAATCAGAAAAATATCAAAATGAAAAGTTTCAGAATCTTAAAACTTTGAAATCAGACTGTGGTAGTGACAGATCTGTAAGGATTCCAGAACATTGGACCTGGCTGCTACTACCGACTATCGGTCATATGCATAGAGGAACATCAAAGCATCGCCCTAGAAATGATCCCTCACTCTTTGGAGGAGATTACCCATTTATTCAAACTGGTGAGATTGCTCAGTCGAAAGGACGCATCGTTTCACACTCAAATACATATAACGAAAAGGGCCTTGCTCAAAGTAAATTATGGCCTAAAGGGACAGTATGTATCACCATCGCAGCTAATATTGCAAATTCTGCGATACTGACCTATCCTGCATGCTTTCCGGATAGTGTTGTTGGCATAATCCCTACAAAAGATGTCTGCACAAGCGAGTATCTAGAGTATTTCTTTAGAACCGTAAAGGATAATCTATCGCAGTTCGCTCCTGCAACAGCTCAAAAAAACATCAATATTGGAATATTAAATGATGTCGCGATACCTCTGCCGCCTTTCCGAGAGCAACACGAGATCGTCCGCCGCGTCGATGCCCTCTTCGCCCTCGCTGATCGGATCGAAGCAAAAGTCGCGGCGGCACGCGAGAAGACCGAGACGATGCGGCAGTCCATCCTTGCTCAAGCATTCTCCGGGCGGCTGGTGCCCACCGAGGCAGAACTCGCCCGGCAGGAGGGGCGCGAGTATGAGCCGGCATCGGTCCTCCTTGAACGTATCCGCTCGGAGAAGAAGGAGAAGAAAGGGAGAAAAGGGGTTCAGTCTACGTTGGTGTGAGGGTGGCTCCCCTTTTTCTCCTGCAGTTTCTCCTGTGTCTCTCCAGGGTTACTTCCTCATTCTCCCTCGATTTTTCCTCCGGAGAAACTATCCCTCCTACCTACCACAAGGCAATGGAGGAGAGACGGAGAGAATCACGTGATATCCATAGGTCACAGGCATACCGGATGAAAAAAGCGGGGGATATTTCCGCATAAAAAGATGCTGTCCCATATCCCTTTAACGAGGTCCACCAGGCTATTTCGTGGCTCTTTTATCGCAAATAATGGTAGTACCCTGCCCGGCACAGCGCGGCATACCCCTCATCGTGAATCCGAACAGGATGAGTCCTCCTGTCCCGCTCCCAGTCCGCATATTCCTGACTGAAAAAGAAGGCTTCCGACTCGGGATAATCTTTTGCAATCTCCAGAATCGTGTTGAGGTTTTTCATCGTGTTAGTGTCAGACCGGTTTTCCTGGATATGGCAGTTCCATCCCGGACCCTGCCACTCGTAATTATCAAATTGGAATGTCCATTCTCCGTTTCGCTTATCTTTTCGGGGATAATTGGAATTGTCCAGGGAGGTAAACGGTTTTATCGGTTTCCTCCACGCCTTTGCAAATATCTTAAAGTCGGTATCCCTTTTAAATTGTGGATCGCGTCCTTTAAAGAGGATAACAATCTCAAACATGCAGTTCTGTTGCATATCGCTAAGGGTAAGGGGCTCCCGTTCTCTCGCATCCATGATTATTCCATTCATGAACGAGAAAAAGAAGTTTTGGGATGGTAAAAAAGATGCTACCCCCGATCCAGTCGCACCATACGAGCGGGTCCACGATCTCACCACCTTCCCAAGACAGAACCCCGCGGGACTCTGCAAATGCGGGAGCCCTGCGGCAGGGAGAACAACCGCGTCCTGCCTCTGGCGATGGAGCGGAGGGCCTGTTTTGCCCCTAGGTACTCAAGGGCCACCCGCGCCGTTCCACGACTGATGAGAAGGCATCTGGAGACCTCGCGGATGTAGAACACCCGGTCGTAGCCCCGGTACCCCATTAATTTTGACATCCGCCATTGAGCACTGCTGCCTCGCACGACGACTTACAATGGCATGAGCAGCACCCCGACACCGGACTTCGCGGCAACGCGCTCTTCGCACGAGGCTCTACCACCCCCTATGCTGAAGACTCTCGCGAAAGCCCGCGGAAAATCGCGAAGGAAAGTCGATGGTTTGACCTCCTGAGGATTGTCTCAAACGTGTTAGCGAAGTACTATGACTGAACGAACCCACGGCCCTTCATTGCAGGTACGGCTACACTGCCCAAAGAGCATGTCAGAAAAAGGATCTCAACAACCGAAGATGGTTTCCAAGCGTCGCCAACCAGACTCAAACCAGCGACATGCTGGTTAACAACCAGCCACTCTACGACTAAGAAATCAAAGGAAAATAACAGAACGCCGCCAACAGGACTCGAACCTGTGACAT
>JGI24712J26585_10002523_pt1 | contig 14903 bp, 23 predicted proteins | sample BioPla3DNA2_FD_26585 | JGI IMG/M metagenome (IMG submission 26585) | reverse complement strand
TGACTGAATACATTGTAGAGAATAAAGCGCACTTATCTGACATAAATATTTATATAGTTAGTAATGATAAAGGTTTTTATTCTGCTGTTAAATATTTAAAATCTAAATATAATGATTTGAATATTTTCATTGTCAACGTTAGATAATAGAAGTTCAAAATAACCATAATATGATTCCTAGTTAACACATAAAGCTCNTCTATTTGATTTATAATGTAGTGTAATTATAAAATTATTGAGAGGAGTTAATTTATTATGAATTTTAAAAATAGAGAGGTAACTTGTGATCCTGTATTTGACGATTTGAATAGAAAGAAGGAGTTTAGTGATAANGAGTTATGTACTATAAGAAAGAAGTTTCTTCAGTTTGCATTTATTAGTAGAGTGAGTCTTTTAGTCTCAGAGAGAGTTGATTTTATAGGGTTATTCTTTGGTTTACTTATTTATATTAAGACTGGCAGCATTTATGAGTTCTTATATTCGTTTATGTTTATTGTTGTATTGTTTAAGGGTACTAGGGTATTTGTCTATAAAATTATGAACAAACATTTAAGTATGAATAAATTTAGTAAAGCATTATGTATGACTCCTAGTTATTCTTTAATTGGGTTATCAGATAGGGATGCTTATAATAAAATGTATGAAGATTTTTCAAAAGGGGTTTTTAAGTTATTTGAATCAGGCGAAAAATTTCTATGTACTTATACACATGAGATAGTTAAGATTAANTTAGATGAGATGTTTGATAATGAGAATTTTAATTATAATGTAGAGCATAAAGGAAGAAAGCCTATANTGGAAAAAATGCTTTTAATTAAATTTTCTGAATTAATTAAATTATATTTATCAATAGGTAAAGAGAGCAGAGAGTTTAATAAAGTTAAAAGACTTTTACGTTCTTCAAATGTTTACAAAATAAGTGTAGCGAAGCTTAATTAATATGTGTGGGAGATGTAATCCTTATCAGAATGTAAGCTTGAAGATAGTAGATGGTGCATTTAATAGAAGTTCAAGTTGAACTACTCTATAATTGTTTCATACTTAAGACTAAAAGATTTAACACTTTTAGTGCTGAATCTTTCTTTATATAATAGTGTAAATAAAATTAGAGGAGAGATTGATTATGACAGGAAAACAACATATAACAATAGGATCAGGTTTAGGTTTAGTAGGTTCATATGCTTATTTGGGAGGAAATTTATCTCCAGAGAATTTAAAGACTGTAGTGGTACCTGCAGTGGTAGGTTCAGCATTAGGTGCTATATTGGTTGATATAGATAGTAAGAAGTCTAAGGCATCACAAATATTTAATAAAATACTTTTGGGAATAATTTTGTCTTTAGTCTTAGGTCATTACCTAGATTTACCTTTATTAGATGACATTATGGTTTATACTAAGGATGGTATATTAGGGAACCTAGCACTATTTGTGTTCCTAGTAAACGTCGTATTAGGTAAGTTGTCAGGGCATAGACTTTACACTCATAGATGGTTAGGTACATTAGTGTTCATAGTTTCATTCTACCTAGCTTTCTCACCTGTAGTTTCAGTTGGGTTTGCTGTTGGTTATGTTTCACACATCTTAGCAGATAGGACTACACCAGCTGGTAAGAATCTTAAGTTCTTTAAGTTACAATTACCTATGACTAATAGTAAAGGTAAATTTCATATAAGTATTTAATTAGGGGGTTTTATTAATGTTAAATAGGTCAAATAGTTGGAAAGAAGAAGAAGAAGTATACTACTCAAGTAAGGACAAATTGTTCTACAAGGTTATCAATGGTCTAGTGAAGATTAATTCGATGGAGGGATTTATATCAGAGTATATGTTTTCTAACGATTGCTTCTATACAAAGATCTACTCCGCTAGAAAAGATGAATTAGAAAGTATTAATGTGGATACTCTAAATTTCATAGAACCTGAAGATAGTGCATTTACATTTACCATCAATAAGTTTTTGTAAACGTTATTATCTAATGAAGAAGATATATTAAGGAGATGTTTATTTGGATCGAGATATTAGTTTAAAGAAATTCCTAGATTATGTTTTGGTTATTGATGAAATTGATTTAGATGAGAAGATAGAGATAGTTAGTAAAATAAAGTCCTTTAATGAAGATGATATTTCCATTATTGCTGAACATGAAGATGAAACACCTTACTCTCAATCTTTTGATGTTTTTAATATGTGTTATAAGGATTATTTAGTTCTAAGCTTATTGTTGAGATTTGATGGTTCAGTTAGTATTTTAGAATACTCTGAGGAAATACTAGCAGTTTAAAATTTGGAGTGGCGTTACCGCCATTCTATTAGTTTGGAGGAGATGTTAATTTGAAAAAGAAGATTTGTTTATTAGGAGTTATTTCAACGATGACTATGTTTCTAACTGGATGTGGTAAGAAGAAATCTATATTTGAGAAACTTACAGGGTTCAGTTTTATTTTGAAGGCGGTAAAAATAATAGTATTCTTACTAATCCTAGCTTTATTGCTAAAAGCAGTCAATAAAGTTGTAAGTGCTAGTAAGAAGGTTGTTAATACTGCTACTTCAAAACCAGTTGAAGTAGCAGAAGAACCTAGACAAGGTCAAGAACCTAGACAAGTAGATAGAGTTAAAGATAGTTCTAATTGGGATTAACTAAGGGGAGGTGAGTTTTTGTTTAGTAGAATTTTAGAGAAATATAAATGCTTTAATTATAATAATGTAGCTATATGGTTAATTATTATACCGACTTTACTGGAACTTACATCTGGATCTATTGATAATATTTTGATTTTGCTAGTTAGTAAGTTGCTTGTAATAATATGTTTATCATTATTAGTATTACTAAATATTACATTAATTCTTTGGGATGCTTTCATAAAGTTGTATAAACCTAACAAAGCTCCTGGAAATATAATTACTAAAATTTTACCAGATCCAATATCATGGTTGTGTAATTTAGAGCTCTTAAATGAGGATACAGTTAACAATTACATAAGAGTAGTTACATTATAGTTATTTTATAAAGTGAATTAGTTAACCCTAGTTCACTTCATTAAGGTAATTAATAAAATATTTTTAATTGGGAGGTTATTTTATGATTAGTAGTAAACAGGCATTCGCTGTTATGAATGCAGGTCAAGCAGTCGTAAGTTGTATAACTTGCAATACTTATTTAAAAGAAGATGGGAAGCTTTATCAATTGAAGGATGGTAATAAGTATAGAGTATTGTTTCCTAGGTTAAAGGAAATAAATTACCATTGGAAAGTCAAGTCTGATAAAGAATATTAAAATTATGTGAGGTCAAGCTATGTAACTTATGATGAAGCTGTGATGAATATACTAGTTTCAGAGTTATTGGACAGGCTAGAGGATTTATAGCAATGCAGTTATCAGTAATTATTTTATAGAGTGGATTAAACCATAGTCCACTCAATTAAGATAATTAATTCTTAAGGAAGGTTGGTGAAAGTTAGTTGAGAAAATTTAAAACATTTAAACTAAATGAAGGTGAGAAAGTTCTGTATGATAATTTAAGGAAGGACGTCGAACTTGAAGACATTCCTAGTCCAGTTTTAAGAATTCTTTTTAATAGAGGTATTAGAACTAAGGAAGAGATAATGTATAACCTCCTAGCTACCACAGATAATTTAATAGACATTCCTATGAAAGATATGTCTTATTTTTCTTATAGGCTTCTTAGATGTTTTAATACACAAGAGAAGATAGTTGTTATGGGTGATTACGATACTGATGGTACTATGGCTACCGTGATAATGGTGCATGGTCTTCGAAGATTAGGATTAGATGTTGACTATTATATGAATAGTAGATTTGTTGATGGTTATGGTTTAAAGTCTCAAAGTGTAGATGAGATAAGAAAATTGTATCCAGATGTATCCGTTATAATAACTGTAGATAACGGTATAAAATCTTTTGAAGCTGTTGACTACTGTAATAAGTTAGGTATAGATGTTTTGATAACAGACCATCATGAGCCTAGTTCAAATGGAATGATTCCAAATGCGTATGCTGTAGTTGACCCTAAGCAAGTAGATTGTATGTATCCATTTAAGGAATTATGTGGTGCTGGTGTAGCCTATAAATGCTTAAGATATTTGTATAAACAACATCTTGGAGAAGATAATTATGAAAATGATTATCTAAATAGCTTACTGTGGATAGTTGGGATAGCAACTGTTGGTGATCAAGTTCCTCTAGTTTCTGAAAATAGGATTATAGTTAGACAAGCTCTTACTACTCTTAATCATCCTAGTAATGGGATTTATTTTACTAATAAGTTAAAGGAAGTCTTGAAGATAGATGCATTTAAATCTGATACTATTGGTTATTATATAAGTCCTATGATAAATGCAATGGGTAGAGTTCATGGAAATCCTTTACAAGTAGTTGAAGCTCTGTTATCTTATGATGAACAGTTTATAGATAGTGTAATAGAGCAGATAGTTAAATTAAACGAAGTAAGAAGGGAAATGACTTCTGAACAAACTGAGATAGCTTTAGGCCTAGTTAAAGAAAAAACAGATAATAAGTGTCTAGTAGTAGCTAGTGAAAAGTTTACAGAAGGTATAGTTGGTCTTGTTGCAGGTAGACTAACAGAGAAGTATCACAAACCTGTTTTGGCTATGTGTATAGATGAAGAGGGTTTGATGAAAGGCTCTGCTAGATCTATAGAAGGTATAAATATAGTAAAAGCATTAGACAGTATTGCTCATTTACTTACTTCTTATGGAGGTCATGAGATGGCGGCAGGATTTAGTTTAGATTTTGATAATCTCGAAGAGTTAGAGGAGCAGCTAAATTCTTATATGGAGCAATTTGAAGAAGAAGTCTTTGTAGATAATGTCATGATAGACCTAGTGCTAAGTGAAAGTCAAATAAATACAGATGTATGTAAGATGATTGATTATTTAGAACCTTATGGTAACTCATTTCCAGAACCTAGGATTTTCATAAAGTCATTCAATATTAATGGTGTAAAATCTTTAAATAATAAGTGTAATAGTTTTTACGTAGGTTCAAAGGGTGAGACTTTAAGGTTAGTTAATGATGACAACCTAGTTGCTATAGGATTTAAAGCAGCAGATAAGTTTAAGTCAATAGGAGAACCTAGTAGTGTTAGCCTTATAGGAGTACCTAAGATTAATGAGTTTAATGGATATATTAATGCTCAGTTTGTTATAGAGAAAGATTATGTTTTGAAAGGTGTGTAATTGTGGTAAAAATTTATGTAGATGGTTCTTATAATGATTCAAGAAAACTTACAGGATGGGGCTTTGTTGTGGTAAAAGATGGTACTCTTATTCATAAGAACAGTGGTGTAATAACAGATGAGGACGTTACTGCAATGCATCAAGTTGGTGGAGAATTAATGGCTAGTATGGAAGCGATATGGTATTGTAAATGTAATTCTCTAAAAGATGTTACAATAGTTTATGACTATAAAGGGGTTGAAGATTGGGTTACAGGTGCATGGAAGTGTAAAAAGAAAGTAACTCAGTGTTATAAAGAATACATGAACCTAGCTAAACAGTTTGTAAATTATAAATTTGAAAAAGTTAAGTCTCACAGCGGTGATAAGTATAATGATATGGCAGACAAATTAGCAAAGTCTGCATGTGGTGTAATTTAATTAGATTGGAGTTTATTGGTATGGATATAGAAAGAATAATAGCGTTAGTTATAAGTTTTGTTATAATAGGAGTGCTAAGAAAAGCATTTAAAATTAGTAAAAATATATTGTTAGCTGTAGGAATTGTTTTAGTATTCCTTCTTTGTAAAGAATCTATATTTGAGGTTTTAACTTCACTTATAGGTAATAAATGATAAATATTTAACACTTTCTAGGATGTTTATAGATTTATATAATAGTGAAATAAAAAATTAGTGGAGGGTGTTAAATATGGAAAATAATAATTCAAATTCTTATAATTTTATAGTGAAGGATTACAGTGAAATGGAGTTTAGTGAAAGATTTAAAGATGAACCTTTAGATTTGGGATTTGCTAATCTTACTATAGTTGACAAGGAAGTTAAGAAAGAAAAGCCTACAATTTTTTCAAATATATTAAAGATTTTTAAAGCAGTGTAATTAATATTATTAGGAGGTGTAATTATGAAGAAAAGAAAAGATACTACTACAGATGGATTTAGAAATGGTACTATTATATTTCTTATAGTAGTCATCATCTTCATACTTACTTATCTGCCTAGTATTTTGTAGGAGGAAGGTATGGGAGTTTTAAGTAATTTAGTTTCTAATGGTTTAGAAGCATTAGCTAATAAAATAAGAAATAATTCAAGTAAAGAATGTGAAAAGAAGTATGACTACATAAATGTCCTTTATTTTAGAGAATATAGTCATTATAGAGTCTATAGAGTGGTTTATTGTAACGAGTTGGAAAATAAGAGTACTAAGGACATTGTTGATAAGGAGTTTCATTCGTTAATAGATTTGAAAGACTTTTTCAATAATAGGAGCGATGATGTTAGGTTAATAAATATATTATCTAAGGATTATGTATACCTAACTAAGTCGGGTGTAAACACTGATGGTTCTGACTTTAGATTAGATAAGGAGATTTTATCAGACCTAGTATTTCATTGCATTTATGTTAATTGCTGTTTAGATTCTGTAGATTTACTTAATAATAGGATTGGTGTAAATCTATACATTCCTTATTCAAAGGGTTTAGATTACGTTAATAAATCTAGGTGGTCATTATCTACTGTTATGAAATATTTGGATAATGGAAGAATGTGTGTGTTTTTACATTCTACTACTTCTATTAAGTTTGATGAGGATTTAGATGTGTTGACTACAAGACCAAAAGAGTTACTTTATGATTTAACTGCATTAAGTAAGACTAATCAAGTTCATGTTAATGATTGTGGAGACCTTGGTATTCAGATTAGTTTTAAATAGAAATAAAATCCTAGCGAAGATTCACTAGGATTTCTCTATTTTTGTGTGGAGAGGGGAATTTTAATGATAATTAAATTTGATGATGAACTAAAGGATAATTTAGATACTCTCATAAGTGGTATGTTGCCCCATGAGAATTACGACAGTTTATTATTTATGGACATTCATGAGAATATTCTAAGATATGTAAAAGAAGATGAAATGCCTTTAGAGTATAAAATACTTTTTAATATAATAGGTGATGTTATAAAAATAAATATATCTACTTCTAAGTTTAACCCTATAATTAGTAGAGATTCTGTAGATATAGTTCTTAGTAACAGTTTAATGAGATTTATCTCAACAGATGGTTATAAATATAAGGAGTGGTTTGAAAATAGAGGAATAGTTCCTAACTTCGAAGTTATGACTAGTGTAGAATTAGCTTCATCCAAGGTCTACGAAGAAGTAATGAATGTTTATGATAGATGTTATGAAAAAAAGATTAATAGTAACGAAGCTTTAACTAACCTAGTAGCATTTAAATCAGCATTCTTGGAGTGTGTGACTATTACAATTACTCAGTTACAAGTAGAAATAATTCAAGGTAGTTTAAAATATAATAGAAAGTTTTATAAAGGACCAGAGGGTTGGATTAGTTTCATGAACATGACCTTAGCTGAATTGAATAATAGAATGAATGATGAATTACATTCTGAAAGTAACCACTTAAACAGTTTAGAAAAAGCTATTACTTATCTGGAGAAAGCGAGGGCAATGGCAGTTCCGATAAGTAGCTATGGTATACCTCCATTAGATAATACTATACCATTAGTTTCTAATAGATTGACTGTTATATGTGCTGATGAGGGTATAGGTAAAACCCAGTTCTGCACATACCTAGCCAACAATACAATAAGAGACTCTAGGAAAGTGCTCTATATGTTTGGTGAATCAGATGCCTCAGAGTTATTTACTATCGTCCTAAGAAACTTCATATATAAGAAGTTCCAAAGGTTTGTTACAGTAGATGACATTAAATATCCTGAGAATGCAAGTGAGGATGTTCANAAATTAATTAATTTAGGTGTAACTGAACTGTANAAGACTGGATGTTATATTGATAGGCAAGCTTATACGTATGAGAATCTTTATGAAGAACTTGTTGCAGATTATGAGAAATATCATATGGACCTAGTTATTATAGATCACTCTGCTTCATTAAATAGTACAGGGGAATTGAAGACAGAAAAGGAAAGAATCGATGCCCTAGCTATTGCAGTAAGAAACTTTAAAAGAGATTTCCCTTGTCAAGTTATAGTTACTTCTCACTTAAGTGTTGAAGGTAGAATGGAGTTAGTTAAACATGGAAAGATTTATCATGCTTCACCAACGAGAGGAAGTGGTAATTTATCTAAAGAAGCCGATGATGTATTCGTTTTAACTGTTACAGAAAAACTAGAAAAGCAAAGTTTAAGAGGACTTCATGTAACTAAACGAAGAGGTGCTTCAAAACACTCTATTGGTAGTATAGTTCTTAAGGTTTTATACAACTGTGGCGAATGGGTTTATGACAAAAGGTTGCAGAATGAAGAGTATAATTCAGTTGAAGTAGATGCTGCAGTGAAAAACCTTGAAGCTTTCTATGAGGAAGATGGAGAAGAGGAAATAGAAATAATTTTATAGCAAAAATAACATGAAAATCTCTTAACCCAAATAACACCTAAAAACTTGGGTTATTTTTTATATAATAGTGAAGAAGTTTAAAGAAAGGTGAAGTAAGTTTTATGGATTCTGAATTTGTTGTTTATACCTCCAGTTTCTATAGTCTAGATAGAATACCTGACAATTATGAAAGGGTATCGATAGCTATAGGCAGTCCTAAGTTCTTTAATGGTAGGAAACTTGAATGTTTTATGCCAACTTGGGACCTGGTTAACAGGTATAAATCAGGACTAGTCACAAAAGAGGACTATCTAGATGAATATTTAAAGATTCTAGAGAGTAGGAAAGAAAGTGTCCTATCTTCAATTGAAGAACTAAAGAATAAAAATGTTGTTTTATTGTGTCATGAGCCACCAGGGAAATTTTGTCATAGACAAGTAGTGTCTTTGATTTTAAATAAGTTTGGTGTTAGGTCTTATGAATTTTAATATTAATGTTGACAAGTGTGTCTTCAGGTTAAATTAGTTAACCCTATTAAGATTAGCTTATAAAGTATCTAAAGTGCTATGTCTAATCTTAATAAAGCTTATAGTTATTAAACCTCTTGTACATAGTACTTTAGATAATTAATGGGAGGTTTAAATATGGGAGTATCAATGTTAACTAAACAGGAAGAAGGTCTAAGAATTATTATTAATGATTTAAGGGGTGATTCTGGTTATCCAATCGACAATTATATTGACTATTTACATCAAATATTGTTAGATAGGAAATCACTTTATTTAAGCCTAGCTTATGAGAATTGTATTCACTTTAACTTAAGTCCTTTATTCATTTATTTGTATGAGAGCGAGTTATCAGAGGTATCAATACTTCTTATATACGAGTTAATGCATGCAACTAAGATAGGCCTTTTAGATGAAGAACATTTTAGATTACATTTATTTGATGTTATCTGTGGTAAGAAAAACGAAAGTAGAATAGCTAAGGAAGTATTAGAGAGTGTGGGATTTGTTTTTACTGATAAGTCTTACAAGAAAAATTCTTTATTTAAAGTTTATGAAGGATTATATGAGCTAAGTCCTTTTCCTATTTTGGATAGCGCTTCGGCATTATCTAAAAGACCAGAATCGAAAAAGTTTAAACCTAGTGACCTAGTTCTTGGAAGGGTTAATAGGCTAAATTGTTTTAGTATTTTATCTATAGTAAGTAAGTTATCAAAATCAAGTTCTGCTTACATTATATTATCTACATTAAGGAGATATTTTGTTTTTTATAGAAAAGAATTCGAACTGTCTGCTATAATTTCTAAAATACCTAAAGAGCGAATGATAAATAGCCCTAGGGTGAAAGTATTAGCACAGGAATTATTAACATTATTGAATGATTATTTGATAGATGATAAGCCTGTATTAAGTGAGATAGTTTCGATAGTTAATTCAATCTAAATGGAGGTGTGATATGTTAGGGGATTATTTAGTTACTATTATTTTTGTACTAGCTGTTATAGGTATGGTTTGTATTTTCTTGAGAAACACTATACCTGGAGTTATACAAGGTTTCCTAGTAGTTTTAAAAGCTTTATTTTATGTTATTGCAATTCCTCTAGCAGTATTAACTCATATGATTAATATCGTATTTTCTAGAAAAAGTAAAGTAGGAGAACTTGTAACAAAGACTATTACTGTGTCTAGGCAATCTACTGATAAAAAAGGTAATGTTTATACTAGAACAGAAAGTCTTAAAACTCATGAGAGAGTAAATGGTGGAATATTTAGATCTGGTAGATTTAGGAGGTAGGATGTGTAAGTTTCCAATAAATTTAATGAACTTACAAGAAGATGAAATAGTGAATTATTTATACAGTAAAAGGAATTTTAATTACAGTGATAATTCATTTATTCAAAAACTAATTACTAGAGCATTTATTAGTAAGGATGATGATTTTAAACTACATGTAATTCATTTTTTGAAATCTGACCCTGATAAATGCATAAGAAGTCTTTATAGCTGGAACAAAGAGAATAACAAGCTTAGGTATACAGTTCAACCTAGAATAAGGATAGACAATTTTTGCATAGAAGGGTGTAAAAACTTCTTAGAACTTTGTTTAACAAAGTTTAGGTTAGAGGATTTAAACCTAATACTTAGTTATCTCAGTACTGATGATTATGATTTTAGTTTATGTTGTTTAAGGAGTTCGGTCATAATACTTCATGAGAACTCTAATAACCTTATAAAAGAACAATTTGATGAATACTTAGATTTTATCATAGATTTTTGTATAAATTGCATGAATGACAAATTAGTCAAACTTGAGGTAATTAAGTTATTAGGTCATGTTGATTCACCTAAGTGTGTTTCTGTTTTAGAATATTTGAAAGATAATGATTCTGATTTTACAGTACGAATAGCTTCTATGATGGGACTTGATAGCATAAGTAGACTAAGTATGAGAAAGAGCAATAAAGATAATTCTGATATCAAGAAGATTGTTTTAAATTATAGGAGGTAGTATGTAAAATGCAATTTAAATTCAAAGTCTTAGACAATGATACATTTTGCAAGAAAGTTAATCAATTTAAAGAGTGCAGTACTATAGACTTAAAAGAGTTTATTTTAGATTCTGAAACTATTTACAGTAGTACTTATGATTTTATGTTTAAGGTTATAAATGTATCTGTAATAGCTAATAGTGGAGAGTTGTATTTACTACATGATGTTGACGATGATAAGTGGTTAGAACCTTTGCTTATACAATTTGATGATAATGGTAATTTATTAGATGTTTTCTTAAAAGACTTTATAGATGCCTATGAAGACATCCTAGATAACTATTGTATCAATTGTTTAGAGTATTCTCGATTAATGGATGAGGTTCGACAATTAAAATAAATGTTGGGAGGAATTTATATGTCTTATAAAATAATAAAAGATGCTAGTATGTTATTTGATGATAGCAAGGTTGCTATTATACCTGTGGATTCGGAGTTTAATCCACTATCAAAAGAAGGATTACATTATACTAAGATTTATAGTATAGCTTATAGAGAATGTAAACGTGAGTATACTTATGGTAGGAGTTCTCATAAGTCATTTTGCTATCCAATAGGTAAAGAAAAATATATTTTCTTCCTAGTTACAAAGGGATTAACTAAAGACTATTTATTAAAGATAACTTCTTTATTACGCAGAGTGTTGAATAATAATGACTATGTATCTATTCTTGCAGATAATCTTTCAGACATCTATTTGGATAGTATAGTTAAGGTTTTAAATTGTAATGTTAAAGTGTATGATAAAATTTTAATTTAATCTATTACAATAAGTTAGAGTAGGAGGTGTGTTATGAGATTTGTTACTGCAATGGACAGGGATAAGTTATGTGAGCTTATAGATAAGTCAGAATTAACTAACAGTCATGTCTTTGATCTTAAAGGTGATTGTAAGAATAAATTAGAAGAATTGTTAGATAGTTTGAATGGTAGTTTTGACTCTATAGTTATAGGTATATACGTTCCTGATAATTATGGTCCTTTGAGCTCTATTTGGACCAGGGTGGCTAAGATTCTTCCTATTAAATCTGGTGATGCTATAATGCAATTTAATGTCAATAGTGATGAATGTTTATTCTATGACTTTAATGATTTTACTACATTTGTTTATATGAATTCTATTGGTATGGATAGTAGAGTTTCATACGCACCTGTTGATCTTTGTATAGCTGTTAGTGATAGTATACATGCTAGTAACTTTGATTGTGCTTATGTAGTTAACTCTAATTGGGGTAAAGACGATTTTAATAACGTTAATGGTGGAGAATTACTTACATCAATTTTAGATTTAAACGTTAGTAGAGTTTGGAGGTAGAGACTGTATGACATATGAAGAGATTTATTCAAATGTTGTTAGTGTATTAGATCAATATGATATTTCTAAGTTGCAATCAATTCCTGAGATTATTGATCTTCATAATGATAGAAAGGAACTTGACAGGTTGAGTAATGTATATCCAGATTATTATACATTATGCAACTCTTCAGAGTTTGGAAGAATTAAAATAAAGTATTGTGGAGAAATGTGATAGCTATCATTACAATAAACATGTTGTTAACTGGGCAGGGGAGTGTATGGAAAACTGGTACCTAGTTAAATGATTTGAAGGAGGTGATTTAATGTCTGGTATAAAGTTAATGGATAAGATTGCTTTAAATTATAGAAATTTTATTAGTGGTAAGTCTTCTTATAGATTTGTGATGTATAAGGATTTAGATGATTTTAAAGAGATAGATAAAGACGTTTTAATTGTAGAAAATAACGAACTTAAGATTGAAGTCGCAGATTATTCAAATAGTGTTGATAGAGATTTAAAAATTAATCTACATGAAAATATTTTTCACGGGAATTACGATGTTAAAGAATCTGTTGAAAGATTTTGTATTAGCAAGGAATCTAAANCTGGTTGTGGATTATTTTTTGTTNCCAAGGAATTAGATTCATCTAGGATTTTCTATTCTGGAGCCGTTGATTTCCTAAACTATAATGGTCGTTATCTATTAGCTAATTTTGGATTAACTGACAGATTTAGAGGTAAGAGGTTATCTTCTCATTATTTATACCTAGCACTAAATTACGTAAAGCGTATTGGGGTAGATAAGGTTTTTCTGTATGTTAGAGATGATAATTTACTAGCTATAAAGCTCTATGAGTCATTTGGGTTCAAGAGAATAGCAGAGGGGTGATGAGTTATCTACGATAGAGTGCTTAGACGTTTGGATGGTAGTTTTTATAATAATATAAAGTCTAATAAGAACAGAACTGATGGGCATTGTGACTTCAGCTACAAAGGTCAAATAGTTCTTAGAGTCATAGACTGTGACTCATTCCTAGTTCTTGAGAGTCCTTTTTTATTGACTAATGACTCTTATGGACATAGTCTTATTTTACTAGATTATGATGAAGATTTGATAGCTTCTATTATTAATAGATTAGATGACGCAGTTAAAGTTTTTAAAATTTTGATAGTTGTTTTACAAGATAGATTTGAGTATTTTAAAAGGAATAGTTGTTTCTATTTTAAAATTGGGAATGTAGTATTAAAGTTATGCCTTGAATATGGTAATTGGAAATGCATATCAATAGTTAATCCTAGTAGTTCATTTTCTTACTTAAATGTGGTAAATAACTTGTGTAGAGACTTTTGTTCCATGACAGGGAATGAAGTTGGACTGGAGTTAGATTTTGATTCTGAGATTTGTAATTCTAGTTCATTCTCTTAAAATCCCTTAACCCATTTACCACCTTAATCCTAGTATAAATTTTTATATAATAGTGAATTATTTAAAACCTGTACCCCATTAATTTTAATTCACTAAACAATTTATTTCTATTAATTTTTCAGGGATTAGTTATTGCGTAAGTGTAACTAATCCCTGAATATTNTCTAGGATGACAGTGTAGAGTTATTTAACAAAACCTTCCTTAAATTTTTACTAATTTGATTTTCATAAAATATGTTAAATAACTCTACAGTGTCATTTTTGGCACTTATTATAACATTGGGAGGAGAAAGAAGAAATGTTAAAGAATTCAGTTTCATTTGGAAGTTCATCTGAAGCTTCCACACTTAAAAGCCCTGCTTTTGGTATAGATTTAGGCACAACTAATAGTTGTATTTCTATCTTAAAGAAAGGAGCTTACTCGGAGATTATACCTATGAAGAATGGAAAGGTAACTATTCCATCTTGTGTAGCTTATAATGGACCTAATGGCAAACCAGTGGTAGGTGACTTTGCTTACCAAAGAAGAGATAGGAGCAATGTAGTTTATTCAGTAAAGAAATTAATGGGCTCTGGGAAGAAAATAAATCTTAAAAGAGGTGATGTTAGCTGGGAAGTAGAACCTTATGAAGTGTCAGCTGAGATTTTAAAAGCCCTAGTTGAAAATATTAGCGATAGGTACAAAGTTGTTAAGGATGTTGTTATTACAGTTCCTGCAGATTTTGATACTTTACAAGTTGAGGATACTTTAAAAGCTGCCAAACTTGCGGGTTTAAACGTACTTCAAATCCTTAGAGAGCCTACAGCCGCTGCATTAGCTTTAAAACTTGAAGATAAAGTTGAAGGTGATGTACTTGTATACGACCTAGGTGGAGGTACATTCGATGTGTCTTTAATTTCCATTAGTTCTTCAAAGGATCATTCAGACTTGGATGATATTTATGGATTTGGTTCTAATGAGAATAAAGGGGATGACAAGTCACAAACTTATGTTGTTAAATCTACTAGAGGAGACTCAAACCTAGGTGGTGATGACCTAGATGACGAATT
>JGI24712J26585_10002522_pt1 | contig 14904 bp, 16 predicted proteins | sample BioPla3DNA2_FD_26585 | JGI IMG/M metagenome (IMG submission 26585) | reverse complement strand
GTGGAGGACTGAGTTTAGTTTTCAGGGTTCAAGTTTCAGTTTATATGGTTAGCAGTTAGAAGACAATAGTACAGTGTAGTTTATTAATTTTAATAAAAAAGCTAATAGACTGTTGATTTTTTATCAACAGTCTATTTTTATTTCATAAATTATATTCTTCTCAAGTATTTTTTTGTATTTCAAGTAATCTTATTATAAATTCTTAACCTTTAGTGCTCTAAAGGAATTTAGTATTGCTATTATTGTTACTCCTACATCTGCAAATATTGCTGCCCACATTGTAGTTATCCCAAAGGCACTTAGTATAAGAACAAGTACTTTTATTCCAATTGCAAAGGCTATATTTTGGTAGGCAATATTTAGTGTTTTTTTAGAAATTCTTATTGCTGTAGCAATTTTAGATGGTTCATCGGTCATTATTACTATATCTGCCGCTTCTATTGCTGCATCTGAGCCTAGAGCCCCCATTGCTATTCCTATATCTGCTCTAGCTAAAACTGGAGCATCATTAANTCCATCTCCAACAAAGGCTAGTTTACCTTTTTCAGATTTTTGTGAGAATAACCCTTCTAACTTGTCTACCTTATCACCAGGTAATAATTCTGAATATACTTTATCTAAGTTAAGATCTTTAGCAACTTTTGTAGCAACATTTTTGCTATCTCCAGTTAACATAACTGTTTCCTTTATATTAGCTGACTTTAATTCTTTGATTGCTTTAACTGAATCTTCCTTAATTTCATCAGCAATAACAATATAGCCTGCATATTTATTTTCAACTGCAAGGTGTACAACTGTTCCAATTACTTCTCCTTGGAAATAAGGAATGTTCATCTTTTTCATAAGCTTAATATTTCCTGCTATAACCTTTTTCCCATTAACTACTGCAGTAACTCCATAACCTGGTATTTCTTTAACGTGGGAAATAATGCTATTATCTATCTCTTTACCATAAGCTCTTTTTAGTGATTGTGATATTGGATGGTTTGAATAGCTTTCTGCATATGCAGTTAATTCTAACAATTCCTCTTTTGANATTCCTTGGGGATTTATTTCTTGTACATTAAATACTCCCTTAGTTAAGGTGCCAGTTTTATCGAAAACTACAGTTTCAGTTTNCGCTAAGGCTTCTAGATAGTTGCTTCCCTTAACTAAAACTCCTCTTTTGGAAGCTCCTCCTATTCCACCAAAGAAGGTTAATGGAATAGATATAACTAAAGCACAAGGNCAGGAAACTACTAAGAAGGATAAAGCTCTGTATAGCCAATCAGAAAAACTAGCTTCTTTAATTAAAAGAGGTGGTATAACTGCTAAAAGAACTGCAATAATTACAACTATCGGTGTATAGTATCTTGCAAACTTAGTTATAAATTTTTCTGAGTTGGATTTTTTACTGCTTGCATTTTCAACTAAATCAAGAATTTTACTAACTGTAGATTCATCATATTCTTTTGTAACCTCAACTGTAATAAGACCATTTATATTTATGCAGCCACTTAATATTTCACTTCCTACTTCTACTTCACGAGGAACTGATTCTCCAGTAAGGGCCGATGCATCCACCATTGAATTTCCCTCAATAACTTTACCATCAAGAGGAACTCTTTCCCCTGCCTTAATTACAATAATATCTCCAACTTCTACCTCATCTGGATCTATTTTTATAAGTTCTTCTCCTCTTTTTACATTGGCATAGTCAGGTCTAATATCCATAAGTTCTGCAATAGACCTTCTTGATTTATTAACAGCATAGCTTTGAAAATATTCACCAACTTGGTAAAAAAGCATAACTGCAACTCCTTCTGGATATTCACCAATTAAAAAAGCCCCAATTGTAGCAATTCCCATTAAAAAACTTTCATCAAAAACCTTTCCTCTAACAATGTTCTTATAAGCTTTTTTCAAAACATNTCCACCTATAATAATGTAGGTGATTAAATATAAACCAAAATTTAACCATTCATTATTTAAATTAATAATTATTGCAAAAATAAACAATATAGCTGCAATTATTATTTTTCTAAGACGTTTTTTCATTCTAATCCCCCTTATGCAATATAGCTGTAACATTAAAACTCTATATAATTCTTCAAATATCACAACTCATTATTTTTTAATTCTTTTAAATATTTCCTATTATTTTCTTGTAAACATATGAATACTTACTCATATGTTAGTTTAAAAAAATTTATATTTTTTGTTTTATATATCAGTATCTTTAAGCCTTTTTCATAACAGTATCAGGTTCAAGATCTTTTATTATTTTTTCTGCTGCTTTAATTATTNCAGGCATTTTTTCATCNTCACCTTCAATTATAAGCTTAGTTGTCATAAAGTTAACTGTGGCTTCCTTTACCCCATCAAGCTTATTAATTGCAGTTTCCATTTTTGCGGCGCAGTTTGCACATTCTAAACCTTCAAGTCTAAATTTCTTTTTCATAATACCATCCTCCCAACTCTTCTTTTATAAGTACTAAATATACTGTTATACTTCCCAGTGAAATTTACCATTTGTTTAATTTGACTATGTTTTCAAGTTTTACTTAATTATTTTTCATTAATATGATTTAGTCCCTGATCAAATATACTCTTTACATGGTCGTCATCTAAAGAATAATATACAACCTTGCCCTCTCTTCTGTTTTTTACTAATTTAGCTTGCTTTAAAACTCTTAGCTGATGCGAAATTGCTGATTGGGTCATATTTAATAAGGCTGCAATATCACAAACACACATCTCAGCTTCAAATAAGGCACATAAAATTTTAATTCTAGTTGAATCTCCAAATACTTTAAATAACTCTGCTAAGTCATAAAGAGTTTCTTCCTCTGGCATTTTTCCTCTTACATCTTTAACAACATCCTCATGAATTATATCGCAATTGCACTTTTCAATAGGTGTTAAATTTTTACTCACTTTATCACCTCATTTGCATATTTATCTGAACACTTGAATAATCATTCATATATTATACTTACATTATATGCTAGTCTCCTAAAATGTCAACAGTTATATGAGCAATTATTCATATGTTTTTTTAGGATAAATACTTTAAAGCCTGTTTCATCCTATATAATAGGATAAAATCAGGCCTTAATTTATTATTTATTATCTACTATTCTTAAAAATCTATCTATATATCTTTGATCGAAAGTGCAGAATTCATAATTTTCCTTAGATGATTCTTTTAAAAGCTATAGTCCACTATTTTATCTTCAGTTACTACGGTAATGCCTGTAACACAAACATATAACAAAACAATATTTATAACTATAGCTGTGATTTTATTTTTCTTTATAAAATCAATTAATTCAAAGGCCCATTCCCATTCAATATTATTAACCTTTTTATATATTTTTGACACTAGAATAGCAATTATTTCAAATTCAAAAAGAAATATCATATATGAATATGGAGGCTTAAACATAAACATTAAATAATCTTTTGGAACAAATATTACTTCTTGTAATTTTGCTACTCCAGCAAATATTGCTAAAGTTAAGATTATTCCTACTATCATACTAATAAGCAAGGGGATAGTACCCTTTGTTTTTTTCTTAGTTTGTTTAAGGTATTTTCTCCAGGAGAATATTAATAATATTACAGATATTATAGATAGTATAATATTTAGTACTATAAATTTACTATTTCCTCTAGATATATTAATAGGAAGCCACAATAATGGTCCACTTAACATTAATGTATATATTATTTGTGTTGCTAAAGATACAGTATTAAATTCCTTCAAGTCACTTATTAATTTAGTATATTCTTCACTTTCAAAGTAATTAACCTCTTCAAAATAATCTTCTAATTTAACATTATCCTTTTTCCTTAAGTCCTTTAAAATTACTTCTATTATACTTTTACTATCTATATTATTTAACTCATCATCTCTTAACTTACTGCTTTTTAATTCTTGGAACTTATTTTCTAATATATTTTTAAGTGCTATTCTTCCCTCTTTAAATTCCCTTATTTCTGAAATTGGAATATCTAATTTTCTGAGAATCTCAGCCCTTTTTAATTCATTGATATTTTCTTCATTATAATTATATTCACTATTATTGATTGAATCTTCATTAATTGTAATTAACCCCTGCTCTTCATAAGATCTAATTATATTTTCCGATATTCCTGTTAACGATCCTACTTCTTTTATGTTCATAAATCTACCCCTTTATATAAGTTATTTTTAATGTAATATACTTATCTATATTTTAAATCTTCTTATTTTCTATAATTAGAGAAATACTAAAAATGATTTCTATTATTACCATTACAATTGCTATAATATACGGTTCAAATTTTAATCCAATTATTAATGAAATAACAGGTATTATAAAAGATAAAATCATATATGTTTTTGATTTATATAGCCAGCTATAAGGAAGTAAGTGAGCTCCAAAAATCATNGCTATAACCATTAGCATTTTTTCAGGAACAGTTGGATAAATCCACATAGCTATAAGCAGATAAAGCATTTGATTCACTGAAAAAAGTATTCCATACTCTTTCTCTCCATTTAAAGCTTGTAGAAACCTTAAAAAATAATATTGAAGATAAACACATTCCTATAATAAAAGGAACTACATTTCCCATATTCATTCCTCCTAAATTATTCTAATAATCTAGTGTAAATAATTTTTCATAGAAAGCCCTACACTATAATTAATCTTATATACAATTTTATCATAACTTTACTCTTACTGGAAAGCACTTTCTATCAAACTATTTTTCACAAAATAATTTAGAAAACGCATAGGGGTCTACCTTCATTTCTTTTAAGGAAATGGTGATAGACCCTTATAGCTTATTTATTAATTCCACATTAGATTTTTTCTAGGATTNCATCTAAGATTTCGTTTATTACCCTTGGATTTGCCTTCTTTTCTGTAGCCTTTATTACCATCCCCACTAAAAAGCCTNTAACTTGTTTCTTTCCATTTTTATATTCTTCAACCACTTTAGCATGGTCTTTTAAAACTTTTTCCACAATAGGTTTGATTTTTTCCACAGAACTTTCTTGAATTAACNCCTTTTCCTTGATTATTTCTTCTGGAGTTTTTTCTGATAAGTTATTTACCATTTCTTCTAAAACTTCTTTTGCTGCTGTATTATTTATTTTGCCACTCTCAACAAAGTCAAGGAGTTCATGCATTCTATCTGGCCTTACTGGGAATTCATCTATTGTAAGCTTCTTTTCATTTATTAATCTTGAAATATCTGAAAGAAGCCAGTTACAAGCTGTTTTTGCCTTTGACCCCATGGCTACTAGCTCTTCATANTATCTTGCAAGACCTCTATCTCCAACTAAGATATCTATTTCCTTTTCACCTAGTTTATAATCAGTTCTAAATCTCTCCCTCTTTTCTTTAGGAAGCTCTGGAATAGTCTTTTTAGCCTTTTCTATAATTTCATCCCTTATAGCTAAAGGAATAATATCTGGTTCTTGGAAATATCTATAATCATTTGCATCTTCCTTGCTTCTCATAGGTACTGTCTCTCCTCTAGAGCTATCATATCTTCTAGTTTCTTGGATTATCTTATGACCTTCTCCTAAATTATATAATTCTCTTTGCCTTTCTTCTTCTTGTTCTAAAGCTTTCTGAAGTTCCTTAAAAGAGTTTAAGTTTTTAATTTCTACCTTAGTATTTAACCTATTGCTACCTTCTTCTCTAAGAGAAATATTTACATCACATCTTAAAGATCCCTCTGCCATTTTACAATCTGATATATCACAATACTCTAGAATTTCTTTTAGGGATCTTAAAAAGGCTACTGCCTCCTCAGCAGATCTTAGGTCAGGCTCAGTAACTATTTCAATTAATGGAATTCCCGCCCTGTTGTAATCTATTAAAGTATATGGCTCATTTTCTGCATGAATTAACTTACCTGCATCTTCTTCAATATGGATTCTATTTAATCTTATCTTCTTTGTTTTTCCATTAGCATCAATTTCTATATATCCATTTTCACATATAGGTAGATCAAATTGGGATACTTGATAAGCCTTAGGCAAGTCTGGATAAAAGTAATTTTTTCTATCCATTTTATTTAGTTTGTTTATTTTACAATTTAAAGCTGTACCTGCTTTTACTGCTAGGTTAATAACTTCTTCATTTATTGCTGGCAAGGTTCCGGGAAGTCCTAAGCATATTGGGCAGGTATTTTCATTAGGCTTTGACCCAAACTTTGTTGAACAGCTACAAAAGATCTTTGTTTTTGTTTTAAGCTCTGCATGTATTTCAAGACCAATTATAGTTTCAAATTTCATATTTTAGCACCCCCTAAAAAAGCCTCTGCAGCCCTTAATATTTTTCTTTCGCTAAAATGATTTCCTATAATTTGAAGTCCAATAGGTAATCCTTCACTACTCTTTCCACAAGGTATTGAAATTACTGGCANCCCTGATAAATTAACATTTGTAGTATAAACATCTCCAAAATTCATTTCTAGGGAATCTAACTTTTTCGCTCCTATTTTGGAAGGAAGTTCTAAGGCAACTGGACTTAAAATTAAATCATACCTTTCAAAAACCTTTTTAAATTCCTTCCTTATCTTTTCCTTAAATTTTAAGGCTCTTTTATAATAGGAATCATAATATTTAGAAGAAAGAACAAGGGTACCAAAGATTATTCTTCTTTTTACTTCTTCTCCAAAGGCCTCACTTCGACTCTTTTCCATAAGTTCATAAACATCCTTAAATTCCTTAGTTCTGTAACCATATCTTATTCCGTCATACCTTCCTAGGTTTGAACTTGCTTCTGCAGAAGAAATTATATAGTAAGATGAAAGCCCCTTATTAAAAATTGATAAAGGTATATATTCTACTTCTGCTCCAAGCCCTTTAAACCTTTCAGCGCTTTTTTCTATAGCATTTCTTATTTCAATATTAATATCCTTACTTAATAATTCCTTTGGGACAGCTATTTTCATTCCCTTAACTCCATCATCTATTCCTTCTAAATAACTTGTTTCTTCTTGATTTTTAGAACTAGTATTATCTTGAGGGTCATAACCTGCAATAAGATCTAAGCATAGGGCACAATCTTTTACGCTTTTTGCAATTGGACCTATTTGATCCAANGAAGGAGCAAAGGATATAAGTCCAAACCTTGAAACTAAACCATAGGTTGGCTTTAAACCTATAACACCACAAAAGGCTGCTGGCTGTCTTATGGAGCCTCCTGTATCTGACCCCAAACTTAAGGCTGCTAATCCTGATGCAACNGCTGCCGCTGATCCCCCTGAAGAACCTCCTGGAACCCTTTCTAAATCATATGGATTTCTGGTTACTTTAAAGGCCGAATTTTCTGTAGAACCTCCCATTGAAAACTCATCCATATTTGTTTTTCCTATTATTATTGCATCTTCTTCTTTTAATTTTTTAATTACTGTAGCATCATAAGGNGGAATAAAATCTTCTAACATTTTTGAACCACAGGTTGTTTTAACTTCATCTGTGCAGATATTATCTTTTATAGCTATAGGTATTCCTGCTAATCTTCCTAGGGGTCTGTTATTTTTAACTTTTTCATCTATTTTTCTGGCATCCTGCAGAGCTTTATCTTCACATAAAGTTAAGTAAGCATTAATATCTTTATCTACATCCTTAATTTTTTTATATAATTCTCTAACTACTTCTTCACAAGTGAAAGTTCCCTTTATTATTCCTTCTCTTATTTCTAATGCATTTAACTTTTCTATTTCCATCTACCTCTTCCCTCCTTACTCTATAACCTTTGGAACCTCTATACTTCCTTCTCTCATAGATTTTGTATTTCTAAATAACTTTTCCTTATCTTCAAAAACTTCTACTTCATCTTTCCTAAATTCTGTATTAACCTTATCAAATTTATCTAAATTTATATCATCTAAATTTAAATTATCTGCTGTTTCAAAATTATTTAATATAAGTTCAAACTCCTTACTCATTTTTTCAAGCTCATTATCAGTAAAAATTAATTTTGCATTACCTGATACTTTCTTAAGCTCATCAATCGTAACCTTCATTTTCCACACTCCTTTTTATTAAACATCTTTTCTAATATAATTTTTATGTAAATATTTAACTTTTTCACTATTGATAATGGTAACTTTTTGTAGTAAAATTTAGTTACTAATTTTTCCAAAATAAATACTAGATTCTACATTATTCAACTCTAAATATTATAATAAATCTATGTGAAAGGATGAACTTTATGGAAAAATATAAAAAACTAAGTCCAAAAGCAAAAACATCTTGGTTTATTGCAAGAATACTTATAACTTTAATTCTTTTTATTATTTCTTTAGCTTCTTATCTTTTATTTAGAAAGGATTTATCTCCTGTTGTACTAAAAATAAGTTTAATTATATCTAGTATAACATTAATTTTATCCCTTCTTAATTCTCTTATTTATCCTTGGTATGAGTACAAGCAATGGAAGTATATAATTACTGAAGATGATATAAGATTTTCAGAAGGAATATTTTTTACTAAAAACTTTATAATTCCTATTATAAGATTACAAGAAATCAATTTAAACCAGGGCCCTATAAATAAGAAATTAAATCTTTATGATGTTCTTATAAGCACCTCTAATATATCTCATAAAATTCCTAATTTAGAAAGGGATGAAGCTTTAAAAATATCAGAGTTCTTATCAAAGAAAATAAAGGACAAGGTTAATAAGGAAATTTTAGAAGAAATAAATTCTAAAGAAACTCTTGTAAGCCTAGATGGAATAGGTGAATAAATATGAATAGAATTAGGAACTCTAAGATCTTTATAATAAAAGATGCTATAAAAACTATAAAAAGCCTTTTCTTTATTTTCCTAGCTGCATTAATTGATATGGAATTTTATGATCTACTAATCATACTAGGCGCTACTGCTTTAATATCAATTAAAAGCTTTATTGTATGGAAAAATTATTATATTTCTACTTTAGAAGATAGATTTATTATAGAAAAAGGAGTTTTATATAAGAAAAAAACCAAAATTTACTATGATAAAATTCATACAATGGACGTTAAGAAGGATCTTTTATGTAGAATTTTTAATGTTGTAGAACTAAAAATAGATAATGGCAGTACGGAACTGGCTAAGGCAGAAATATCTATTGTACTAGAAGAAGATAAGGTTAGTAATTTTATAGATGTAGTTGAAAGTAGGAAAAATAATGCTAATATAATTGAAAACAGTGATAACTTATTAAATGATAGTGAAAATATAAAAGAAAAGGTTGTTAATAATTATAAAATTAGAAAAATAACAAATAAAGAACTAATACTAAGTGCACTTCTAAGGCCTAATTTAGGAACCTTATTAATTGTAAGTACTTTCTTCTTTAATATAAGTGAGTTTTTCAACCTATTTGACTCTAATATTGCAGTCCAGCTTAGAAATACACTTACTAAATACATAGGGCAATTAGAATTATGGTCTGCTATTATACTAGGAACTATTACAATAATAATATTTAATAATATATTAAGTATTATTATTTCCTTAATTAGATATAGTAGTTTCACTCTTAGTGCTAACAAAGAAAATCTGAAAATATCTTATGGTTTTATTACTCTAAAGGAATATACAATACCAATAAATAAGATTAAGGCTGTAGTTTTAAAACAAAGTTTTCTTCAAAAATTATTTGGTTATTATATGGTTGAAATTAAGAACATGGGATATGGTGACGATAAAAAGGAAGTAGCTATTTTATTTCCAATATGTGATAAAGCCTTTATAGAAGAAACATTATTTAAACTTCTTCCTACTTTTAATTTTGACGAAAAGGAATTAGATATAAAAGAAGGAAAAGAATTTAATAGAGTTTCAATAATTATTAATTTCATTATGATTTTATTAATTTCGCTAATAGTATTATTAGTTTCATTAAGATTTGAGATTTTTAGCTTTAAAGTTTCTTTAATAATATCACTAGTTCCGCTACTTTTTGGCTCAATAAGCTGTCTTCACATTTATCTTAAACACAAAAGATATAAACTTATTATTAATGATAGTAATATTGTTTATTGTAGAAATTTAATAAATAAAAATACCTTTATTATTCCAACTAAATCTGTGGAATATATAAAATTAATACAGGGACCAATAAGAAAAAAATACAACCACTATTCTCTTTTTCTTGATTTAGGCATAAACCTATTAAGCGGCAGCCTAATTGTCATTGAAGATATCAAAGATGATTTTGCTGAAAAAATTGTTTCGGTTATGTACAGAGGCTAAAAGTGTTTCGCACTTTTAGCCTCTGTACTTTTTAGTTTTCTTCAACAAATTCCATTAAAACCTTATTAAACTTATCCTTCTCATCATAAAATGCTCCATGTCCACTATATTTAAATGGTATAAGTTTTGAATTTCTAATGCATTCCNTTTGGTATTCTCCTAAGGAAAATGGAACTATTTTATCATGGATACCATGAATAATTAATGTAGGGATTTTTATTTTTTCTAGGTCAGAAAATAAAACTTCATTTATCCAGGTCTTTGCAATCGCTGCAGTTGACCAGTTTGCTGCCTTTAAGCCTATTTGGAAAAACCAATCAGAAAAGGCCTCACTTGTATGTTGGAAGAAGAACATATTTCCAAAGTCTCTTAGCATTTGTGGACGATCATCATATGTGCCTTCAATAATATTTAGTACTACTTCCTTTTCTATACCATATTTAAAATTTGGACGTTTAATAAGACTAGGTGCTGCTGCTGCAAAAAGTGCAAGTTTTGACACACCATAGCCATTATGACGAGCCATATACCTAATAGCTATTGCCCCTCCAAGGCTTATCAGACTTTCCAAAGCCCCTTGTATCTATTCCTATGCATCTATACCCCCTTTTAGGAAGTTCATTAAATTGATATTCAAACAAGGTATGATCTCCTGGCCAGCCATGTAAAAATAGGATGGTTTTATTTCCTTTTGGATTAAGATCCTCCACATAACTGTGAAGTATAACCGATGGGTAAGGACATTGACTTAGTTTCTGTCATTAAAATTTTTTATTTTTATCATGTTTCACTAAAAATAAAAAATTTCTTCCTTTATATAATAAAAAATCAAATCATAACAACTTATAACGGAAATATAAGTTGTTAGTTACTAATTTTTCTATTGATTCTACTATATGCTTCAATTGCTAGTCATCTCATATTGGGTGCACCCCCTAGCTGTGTTATTATAGTTTCACCGGATGAAACAAATAAATTTCTGAGGAGGAATTGAACAAGCTATCTTTGCTAGAGTTAACAAAGAAAGAGCTGCTGCTGGACTTCCAGCATTACAATACAACGATACAATGGAACACTATGCAAGAATCAAATCACAAGACATGGGTGATAGAGGCTACTTTGACCACAGAAACCCAGAAGGTCAATTAATAACTGCACAAATGCAAGCAGACGGGGTATCTTATAGATCATGGGGCGAAAATATAGCATACATCTCAGGAAGATCAGGAAATGCTGCCCTAGCAGAACAATTTATGGACAACTGGATGAACTCATCAGGACATAGAGCTAACATATTATCAAGAAACTTTACTAGCATTGGAGTAGGAGTTTATAAGATAGGTAATACTTACTATGCAACACAAGAATTCTACAGATAATTCAACAGTTTTCAGTTTTCAGGTTTCAATTTTCAGTTAAGGAATAAACTCTGTAAGAGTTTAATAGAAATATANATTTAGACAAGGTAAATCAATCAAAAAGAGCAGTTTCACAATATATTTGAGAAACTGCTCTTTTTCTTTTTTATAATTCAGCAAAGCTAAATTATTTCATTAGTTGGAATCTGGAAATTATTAATTAAAAACTTAAAACCACTCCACACTCAAAATTCCGCACTCCACACTAGTGAAGCTGATAACTGAAAATAGTTTTATTTGCGGAATTAGTAAAAATAATATACAAAATAGTAATAGAATTGCTGATGCAATAATGCCGTATTTTCTTTTATTGCTTATATTATTTATAAAATTCATTAAATTGACTATAATAACTCCGGCTATGACATACCAATTAGATTCGTTCTTAGGTCCATATGGATATCCAGTAAACCGTAAATGCAAACCTNCGAAAAATAGCAATATGGAAATTATAAAATAGATAGACCCTTCTTTTATACGAAAATCCTTTTTCAATTATGTTCTCCCCAAAAAATTACTATGCTATTATTTTATGTACAAAAAAACTTATTGCTATATTTTATTTGTAGTATTGAGTTAAATGTATGTACCTCTTAACCCCTGGATAAGTTAATATTGGTCTATTAAAGACGTCATAGGTTCTTGCTGCTACTGTAAGGGTATATAAATCGCCTGAACCTCTAATATATGGCTGTACTACTGTTGGGGAATGGGTAAATACGCCATCATTATTAAAATCTATTTGTATTACATCTCCTGTTATTACATTGAAAAAGTCACTATCAACGCCATGGGGACCTAATCCATCATTATTTATTAGGTAATCGTATAAAAACATAACTCCAGTCCAAGAAGGTGAACGATTGTTTAGGCTATAATAATACCATTTATATTTACCTTCACTATCCATAGGCGCTCCACCTGCATGTATTACTTGTGATGTAAAGTTTGTGCAGTCTCCACCTAAGTTTGTAAAATCATAAAATGCCTTGTTTGGGTTATTATAATGTCTATATGCGTATTCTCTCATTGCAGGTCTATTAAAATCATATGCTGTAAGGTTAGTACTTTTTATTTTATAGGTTGAAATTCCATTATCTGAACTTTCCTTTAAAGCACTACTATCTTCTTCTATTGCTTTTTCTTCTATTTTTATAAATTCATCTAAATTTATAGCTTCATTTCTATTGTTTTCATTATTAATTGCAAAATCCCAAATATCATTAGATATACTATCTTTTATCATCCACTTATTATTTACTTTTTCTAATTCTATTGAGTAATCAATAACTTCATTAGTTGCTTCATCTAAAAACTTATATTTATATTCCTTTTCAACTTTTAAATCAACATAAGCAGAGCTTCCCTCTACCTCAATATTAGAATAATTATATTTATGCTTATAATCTTCCACATATAAGTCGAATTTATCGTATCTTTTATTTATTATATATGTTTTTTTGGACATATATTCCTGAAAGGTTTCATCTGCAATATAACTTGATAAATCGACTTTTTCCCCTTTTAGGATTATGTCATCACATTTTTTCAAGAAGTCTTCTGCAGTATTTTTTATATTTTTTCTTTCAAAAATTAAGTTACTTACTTCTTTAGATTGGGTAAGCTTACCTGTGGAAGCACTTACTTTATTTATTATGTTAATTGATAATAAAATTAATAATAAAAAACTAATACTAATCCTTTTCTTCATTTTTACTACCTCTTTTGTTTAATATAATCTTTAAATTTAATAAACTCCTCTATAAAAGTATATGTAAGAAATCATATTTTATGGTAGAGAGTTTTTTCCTTAAAAATTATATTGTATATAAGACATTTTTAAATTTTTCTCCTTTAATTGAATTTTTATAATTACTTGGAATATTATTTTCAAAACATTATTAAAATTTCAATATTTTGTATGAAATATTTGGAAAATAAGTTATAATATAACTGTATTTTTTTATTATAGGAGGTTCGTCATAATATGACTAGTATTTATGAAATTGAGACTGCATTATGTAGTGTAAAAACTTATAAGAAAATGAAAAGCTCAAAAATTGCAGCTAATTTTATTGCTAATTTATTTGCTGGTGCAACTGGTGCCAAAGTTGAAGATAATTACAAATTAATCCTTACTGATGAACACCTATATATAGAAACAATTAGCTACTCAGAATTGGGTGGAAGATCTGAAGGGCAGAATATAGAAGTCTTCCCTATTGGAGATATAATTTCATTTGATATAGAAGAAAAAAGTGATAATACAGCAATAAATATCACAACTAATAAAGATAGGATTTGCTTTATTTGCAATAATGAAAGTGAAAGCAAATCCGCTTTAATAATGAGCAAATTAATTATGGAATTTAAAAATTGTAAATAGATAAATTCATTTTATTATATTTTATCAGGGAAGTCTATTTCTTTTCCTTCTTCTAGTTCTGTTACGTAGAAGTTTGCATCTTGATTTATTTTTACTTGAGCATTTCCTTCCTTGCTTGAAACTATATTAAGCCATTTATTAATTCTATCTTCCCATTTAAATCTGTAATCACCATAATTAGGTTTATAACCCTTTTTATCTGGAATTACCCAAATTTGAAGAATTCTTAAAATTTCATCTTCATGGTTGTGTTCACTATGATATACCCCTGTTCCAGCACTCATATATTGAACTTCACCCCTATAAAGGGTTCTTTCATTTCCTATACTATCTTTATGGCTTAATCCACCATCAACTACGTAGCTTATTATTTCCATATCCTTGTGGGGATGAGTATCAAAGCCTGTATGAGCCTCTATTAAATCATCATTTATAACTCTTAAATATCCAAAATTCATATTATTTATATTAAAATATTCTGCAAATGAAAAGTGGAATGTACTGTGTAACCAGCCTAATTCACTTTTTCCCATATTTCTATGGTCTATTTTTCTAAGCATCTAATCTCCTCCAGTTTACAATTAATTTTTCACTATTAGTCTATTTTGAAGATCCATAAAATCTTTATCTCCAGCTGGTGCTTCAATACTTCCAAATGGCATTTGAGCTGTCATCTTCCAATCCTTAGGAATATTGAATTCCTTTCTAACTTCTTCTTCTATAAGTTCTGTATAATGTTGAAGGGAAGCTCCTATTCCTTCCACTGAAAGTCCTGTCCAAACTATATATTGCAGTATTCCTGTTCCTTGTTGTGACCAAATTGGGAAGTTATCCTTATATAATTCAAACTTTCCTTGTAAAGT
>JGI24712J26585_10002521_pt1 | contig 14909 bp, 14 predicted proteins | sample BioPla3DNA2_FD_26585 | JGI IMG/M metagenome (IMG submission 26585) | reverse complement strand
GCTCATGATAATTTCGTTTTTTCCTTCGCTGTTTTTCACAATATCCAGTATCATAGTGGAAATGCGGTCTCCGTGGGTATGCCCCAGCACGTCCGTCAGCTCCCCGGGCAGGCGTTCCTCCGACAAAAGTCCCGCGCGGATCGAATCGTCAATATCATGATTGATATAGGCAATCCGGTCGGCGTATTTGATAATCCGAGACTCCAGCGTTTCCGCCTTTAAGTCTCCCGTATGATGGCGGATACCGTCGAGTACCTCAAAAGTCAGATTCAGTCCCTGGCGGCGCGGCGTGCTCTCCAAAAACTCCACCACACGGACCGACTGCTCATAATGCTTAAAACCGTCCGGGTTTAATTCGTTGAGAATCTCCTCGCCCATATGCCCGAAAGGCGTATGCCCTAGATCGTGTCCCAGGGCGATCGCCTCCGTCAGATCTTCATTCAGATCCAGTGCCCGTGCAATGGTCCGCCCGATCTGTGCCACTTCCAGCGTGTGCGTCATGCGCGTACGGTAATGATCTTTCCAGGGGTCGATATATACCTGTGTTTTATGCTTAAGCCGGCGAAACGCCTTCGAATGCAAAATGCGGTCGCGATCCCGCTGAAACACCGTGCGTAACGGACAAGGCGCTTCGGGAGACTTTCTACCGCGGGAATCTTGTGCCAACATAGCAAAAGGAGAAAGATGATCCCTTTCCCGCCTTTCGGTTTTCTCACGCATCGCCTTTCTCCTTTCTTTTATTGGGAATGCTGAATACCCGGTTCTCTGTCCGTACAATCCGGATCCTCCTAAGAGGAAAAAGAGACGGACATACCCCTTTTCGCATTCGAATTATAATTTGTTTCGTACCATATTTTCCATAATGATTCCGGCGGTTTCCTCGATTGCCCGCTGCGACACATCAATCACCGTGCAACCCAAAGCCGACATCAGCCGCTCCGACGCATTCAGCTCCTCCCGGATGCGATCCATCTGTGCATAGGTGCTGTTCTGCGTCGTCAGCCCCAGCGCCTTCAGCCTTTCCGAACGGATCGAATTCAGCTTGCGCGGATCTGCCACGAGGCCAAACACCCGCCGGATATCCACCTTATACAACTCCGCCGGCGGATCCACTTCCGGAACCAAAGGAATATTGGCCACCCTGTAGCCCCGGTTCGCCAGATACATCGACAAAGGCGTCTTCGACGTACGCGATACCCCGATCAGCGTGATATCCGACTTTAAAACCCCGCGCGGGTCCTTGCCGTCGTCGTACTTTACGGCAAACTCAATCGCTTCAATCCGTTTGAAATAGCTTTCATCCAACGGATCCGAACGGCCGGACACCATCGCCGGCGTCTGCCCGATCAGATTCGACATCTCCGTCAGAACCGGCCCCATGATATCCACCGCCTTGATCCCGAAGCGATACGCCAGATAACTCATATGCTCGCGCAGGTCCTCCACCACCAGCGTATAAATAATCATGCAGTCCGTATCGCGGATCGCATTCACAATGCTGGAGATATCGTCCTTGGAGCGAACAAACGCGTGGCGCGTAAACGCATAGTCCATCTCCGGGAACTGCGCAAATACCGCCTTGGATACGATATCCGCCGTTTCCCCGTGGGAGTCGGACAACAAATGTATGTGTATTTTTCTCATGATTCTTTTACAATCGACGCGGGATCAAAGATATCCTGTATCAGCTCATTGGTGCGGGCAAGTAAAGCAAGCCGGTTGTTTTTGACCTTCTCATCCTCCACCATAACCATTGTGCGGTCCAAAAACGCATCGATACTGTCGGCTGCCTGTGCGAGCATCGTCAGCGCCGGTTTATAGGACGCCTTGTCCAATGCTTCCTTGATCTCGTCGTAGTATCCTCCTAACGTATACAAGAGCTTCTCTTCCGGGGTTTCCAGCAGATTCTCCTGCACATCGGCGTGTTCCGCCTTTTGCGCCAGGGTGTGCACCCGGGTCAGACTCTGCAGGATTTCAGCGGAATTCACAAGAGACAGAAAATCCTCCACAGCGGATATCCGCAAAATGACATCGTAGATAAAATGCGGGCGTCTGGCCAGAACCGAATCCACCACATCGTAACGATAGCCGTCTTCGGTGAGCCGGTTGCGCAAACGCGCGCGGAAAAACTGTAAAATCCGGTCCTTTGTTTCCTCATAGGGGAAAACCAGCACTTTTTCGTCCACATAGCCGTACAGACTGTCGCGTATCAAAGTATCGAGCGACAAATCCAGTTTATTGCTGATCAGAATATGCAAAACGCCCAAAGTCATCCGGCGGATCCCGAACTGGTCCTGTGAACCGGAAATCTTTTCGCCGGCTGCAAACAAACCGCATAACGAATCCAGCTTGTCTGCCAAAGAAATCACCAGACCCGTCGTGGTTTCCGGCAATGCCCCGCGCGACTGATTCGGCAGATAATGCTCGGAAATCGCCCGAGCTACCACATCGGATTCTCCGGATTCTTTCGCGTAAATTCCGCCGATGATCCCCTGCAGCTCCGTGAATTCGATCACCATATGCGTAACCAAATCCGCTTTCGACAAATACGCCGCCCGGTCAATAGATGCCAGGGCACTTTCTCCCACACCCATTTGCGTGCCGATCTGTCTGGCCAACGAACGCACCCGGTTGGTCTTTTCCAGCATATTGCCTAATTTGTCGTGAAAAACAAGATTCTCCAATTCCGGTACATAGTCTTCCAGCGGTTGTTTGCGGTCTTCCTTATAGAAAAACTTTGCATCCTCCAGACGCGGAGTCAGTACGCGCTCATTTCCTTCACGCACCGTATCCAGACCGGTTTTGTCACCGTTTCGGACCGTCACAAAATACGGCATCGGGTCCCCCTTGTCGTCCAGAACCGGGATATAGCGCAGATGATCCTTCATGGGAGTAAGAATTACCGTATCGGGCAGATCCATATACTCCGCCGGAATCTGCCCCAGCAAAGGCGTCGGATATTCCACCAAATTTACAATCTCATCCAAAAGCGCTTCATCCTGCATCAGATTACCGCCGCGCTCGCGCACCAGGCGTTCCGCCTGCAGAAGGATCAGTTCCTTGCGTTTTTGTTCATCCAGCATGACAAAATTGTCCAGCAGCTGATCTTCAAAACGCTCAATCGACTCCACTTCAATCCGGTCGGAACCCAAGACACGATGGCCGCGGGTAAACCGCCCAACCGGAATCTCCTCCAGATCAAACGGCAACACATCGTCATCAAACAGGGAAACAAACCAGCGGATCGGGCGGGCAAAGCGGAAATCGCGTCCGCCCCACTTCATCGACTTCGGAAAACGCAAATGTCTGAGAATCTCGGGAATACCGTCACGCAACAACTGCTTGACATCCTTGCCTTCTTCCGTTTTCTGAGCAAACACATAGCTCTCGCCGTTTACATCGCGCGTGAAAATCCCGTCTTCTTGCACCTGCTGGCTGCGCATAAACCCTGCCAATGCCTTGGTCGGCCGGCCCTGTTCATCATAGGCAATCCGTACAGCGGGGCCGCGCACCTCGGTTGTTTTTCCTTCGGTCCGATTATGCAAACCGTCAATGCGCACCACCAAACGGCGCGGCGTCGCCGCCGTCTGCAAGGCATGAAAATCCACCCCATTGTCCTGCAAAAGCTTCGTGAAAGCTTCCTCCAGCTGGAGCTTGGTCGGTTCTATATACGTGGCGGGAAACTCCTCCACCCCGATTTCAAGCAGATACTTACTCATGCGCTACCTCCCGGGCCAAAAGGGGAAAGCCCAACTCTTCTCTTTTGTTCACATAGCCGATGGCTGCTATGCGCGCCAGATTCCTGACCCGACCGATATAGACCGCCCGTTCGGATACCGAAACCGCCCCGCGCGCATCCAGTACATTAAACGTATGCGAACACTTAAGTACATTATCATACGCCGGATACACCAGATTCTTCTCGAGATACTTCTGCGCCTCGGACTCATACACGCTAAAGAGCTCCTTCAGCACCTCTACATCCGCTTCATCAAACGAATATACCGAATGCTCATACTCCGGTTGCAGGAAAATATCACCGTAGGTAATCCCCGGCGCCCATTCAATATCATACACACTGTTTACATTCTGCAGATACATCGCAATCCGTTCCAGGCCATAGGTCAGCTCCACCGACTCCAGATCCAGATTCAGACTCCCTACCTGCTGAAAATACGTAAACTGCGTAATCTCCATTCCATCGAGCCAGACCTCCCAGCCCAGGCCCCAGGCCCCCAGTGTCGGCGCTTCCCAATTGTCCTCCACAAAACGGATATCGTGCACACGTGGGTCAATCCCGATCGAAGCCAAAGAATCCAGATACATCTCCTGCACCTTGTCCGGTGAAGGCTTCATAATCACCTGCAGCTGATGATGCTGATACAGACGATTTGGGTTCTCGCCGTAACGCCCGTCGGCCGGACGCCGGGAAGGCTCCACATACACTGTGCGCCACGGCTCCGGTCCCAAAGAACGCAAAAAAGTATGGGGACTCATCGTGCCGGCCCCCTTTTCAATATCATAGGGTTCCAGCGTCACGCACCCGCGTTCCGCCCAGAATTTCGTTAAATTAAACACCATATCTTGGAATAACATGCTATCCTCCCGCTTGCTCCTATCCAGTCATTTTAGCATATACCAAGCCACTCGGGCAATCACACAAAAAGCTAACGCCGTCGTTTTTTCTTCCCGGCAACGGGTTTCGGCTCCGGCTTGCTTTTATTCTTTTTGCGGGCATCCAACCATTTCCTGCCCGGCGTCTTTGCGGCCTGCTCCTCCGGCAAACCCTTACCAAACCAATACACCCGAACATAAGCCACCACAAAACCAAGCAAAAGCACGCCCAGCAATAGAAACATACTCGATACAAAAAAATTATCTCCACCCATGAAAATACCTCCTACCCATAGATACCCAATTGGCGGCGCTTTGCGCCGCAATGAAATAGCGCTGCGCGCGTGAAATACAGCTACGCCGTATGAAATAACTGCGTGCATCGCTTCGCTCGCACTGGTAATGAAATACGCGGCGTGCCCCGCGTGTGCAGCGGAAGGATTGAGCGCCTTCGGCGCAATGAAATCGGCCTTCGGCCGGTGAAATACTCGCTACGCTCGTACGAAATACCTCGCACGCGCGGCGCTTTGCGCGCCGGGCTTGTGCTTGGTGCGATATACGCGGCGTACCCCGCGTGTGNAGCGGAAGATTATTGCTATTGTAGCGGCGATTTTAAGATCGCCGAACGGACCGCAACCCAAGCTTGCTTTACCCGTAGTGGCTGCAGGCGCCTGTGGCGCAAAGAAAACGACCCTCTTTGGAACAAGAGGGTCGTTTGGGTTTAGGCTTCTTTCTGGATCAGCTCTTTTACTTTCATGAGGCGCGTGATATTGGCGCGTTCGTTTTCGTCCAATTTCATGCGGATCCATTTGATGGTTTCTGTGAGATCGGGGATAGTACGGTATTCCAACGCGTTTACGCGGCGGCGGGTTTTTTCGATCTCGCCCGCCATAAGCTGAGCGGTTTTTTCGAGCTGGGCCAGTTCGAGCATGCGGTCCAGTACGGCCTGCAGGCGTTCGATGGCATCATCGAGTTCGGCCGAGGTCTGCACAAAACCGTAGGGCAGTTTTTGCTCCCCTTCAGCCCGGTGAAATTGCATTTCGGGCACCATGACGCTCATGACGTTTCGCTGCGTAATGTCCACTTCGATCTTCTGACTCGGATACGAGACGGCCTGTTCCATAAAGGCGGGGCTCATCATTGCGGAGGCCAGCAGGAAGTCGCGGAAGGATTCCGAGAGCTCTTTTTCCACTTCTTCGCGCAGGGCTTTGTTCTTTCGGATGAGCTCGATAAACTGACGCATCAGCTCATCCTGCTTATCTTTCAGGAGTTTATGCCCCCGTTCGGATGTGGCAAGCCTTTGTTTCAGCCCCGTCATCTGCATGCGAGTGGGGTTGACTTTCAAAAGCGCCATTTAGTCCTCCTCTTCCGTCTCTTCTCCCATGTATTTGTTGATGTATTCGTCGCGGATACGTTTCAGCTCAGTACGCGGAATAATGCGAAGCAGTTTCCANCCGAGGTCCAAGGTGTCTTTGATGTCCCGGTTGGTGTAGTAGCCCTGGTCCACATATTCTTTGTCGAATGCTTCGGCAAATTTAGCGAAGGCGCGGTCCGCTTCGGAAAGCGCGGAGTCCCCTAAGATAACGGCGAGTTCTCTGGCTTCGCGTCCTGCGGTATAGCCGGCGTAGATCTGGTTCATGGTGTCGGCGTGGTCTTCTCTTGTTTTGCCTTTTCCGATCCCTTTGTCTTTGAGTCGCGACAGGGACGGTACGATGAATATGGGCGGTTCCATCCCCTGGCGGTACAGGTCACGCGACAGAATGATCTGTCCTTCGGTGATGTAGCCGGTCAGGTCCGGGATGGGGTGTGTGATATCGTCTTCGGGCATGGTCAGAATCGGGATCTGGGTGATCGATCCTTTTCTGCCCCGGATACGGCCGGCCCGCTCGTACAGGGATGCAAGGTCGGTGTACAGATAACCGGGGTAACCGCGGCGGCCGGGTACTTCTTTCCGGGCGGCGGATACTTCACGCAGCGCTTCGGCGTAGTTGGTCATGTCGGTCATGATGACGAGCACGTGCATGTCTTTTTCAAACGCGAGGTATTCGGCGCAGGTGAGTGCCATGCGCGGGGTGGATATCCGCTCAATGGCCGGGTCATCGGCGAGGTTCATGAAGAGTACGGCACGGTCGATTGCGCCGGTTTCCGTGAAGTCGTCGATAAAGAACTGCGCTTCTTCAAAGGTGATACCCATGGCGGCAAAGACGACGGCGAATTTTTCCCCTTCGCCCAATACAGTGGCCTGACGGGCAATCTGTGCGGCTACGTTATTGTGCGGTAAGCCCGAACCGGAGAAGATCGGCAGTTTCTGTCCGCGAACGAGGGTGTTGAGTCCGTCGATCGTGGAAATACCGGTCTGGATAAATTCGTCCGGATAGTCACGGGATACGGGGTTGATCGGGGTTCCGTTAATGTCGATACGCTGATCGGGCATGATGGCGGGCCCGTCATCGATCGGGGAACCCAATCCGTCAAATACGCGGCCGATCATGTCTTCCGATACGCCGAGTTCGAGGGGCTTGCCCAGGAAACGTACGGAAGTGGATTCCAGATTGATACCGGCGGAGCCTTCAAACAGCTGTACCATGGCTTTGTCGTCGGTGATTTCGAGCACGCGGCCGCGGCGGTGTTCGCCGGTTTTCATTTCGATTTCTACGAGTTCTTCGTATTTTACGCCTTCGATGCCTTCAACCACCATCAGGGGGCCAACGACTTCCGTTACGGTTNTATATTCTTTAAGCACGGACCAGCCCTCCTTTTTCAATGCGTTCGCCTACCTGGGCTTCGAGTTCTGCGAGGATGTCGTCGAATGTGCCCAGTTCATCTTCGGGAATATTTTTTGCCCGGGTGATGCGTTCGCGTACGGGCATGTCTAACAGTTCATTGAGATATACGCCTTCGGCCAGTCCTTTTTGTGCATGGTCGTAGAAGGAAAGAATCAGCGAGAGCATGCGATAGCCTTTTTCCAGTGAGCAGTAGGTGTCTACGTCATGGAAGGCGTTTTGCTGCAGAAAGTCTTCTCTGAGGGACTTGGTGACTTCGAGTTTGAGCTGGTCGGCTTCCGACAGCGAGTCACGTCCAACGAGACGGACAATTTCCTGCAGGCCGGATTCTTCCTGTAAGAGAGCCATGGCACGGATGCGGTGCGCGGAGTAGTCCGAATGCACGGCCTGATCCATGTACTGGTCGAGCTTGGCCTGATACAGGGAGTAGGAGTTCAGCCAGTTGATGGCCGGGAAGTGACGGGCATACGACAGGGCGTAGTCCAGACCCCAGAACACTTTTACGTTTCTCAGGGTACTTTGCGAAACCGGTTCGGAGATGTCTCCACCGGGCGGTGATACCGCGCCGATAACGGTGAGGGATCCTTCTCTGTCCTGTGCGCCGATGGTGATAACTTTACCGGCACGCTCGTAGAAGTCGGAGATACGTGAAGCGAGATACGCGGGGTATCCTTCGTCACCGGGCATTTCTTCCAGACGTCCGGACATTTCACGGAGCGCTTCGGCCCAGCGGGAGGTGGAGTCAGCCATCATGGCAACGGAGTAGCCCATGTCGCGGAAGTATTCCGCAATGGTGATTCCGGTGTAGATGGAAGCTTCCCGCGCAGCTACCGGCATATTGGATGTGTTGGCAATGAGCACGGTACGCTGCATGAGGGATTCACCGGTTTTAGGGTCGATGATTTCCGGGAATTCCATGAGTACGTCGGTCATTTCGTTGCCGCGTTCGCCGCAGCCTACGTAGACGACGATTTCCGCGTCGGCCCATTTGGCCAGCTGATGCTGTACGACGGTTTTACCGGAACCGAACGGTCCGGGAATAGCCGCGGTGCCGCCTTTGGCGACCGGGAAGAAGGTGTCGATAACCCGCTGTCCGGTTACAAGGGGCGTGACGGGGTCTAATTTTTTCTTATAGGGACGGCCGTGACGCACGGGCCATTTCTGCATCATGGTGAGTTCGTGCTTTACGCCGTCTTTTTCTGTGGTGCACACGGTGTCGGTTACGGTGTATTCGCCTTCCTGTATGCTTTTTACCGTGCCGGCCATGCCTTTAGGCACCATAATGCGGTGCTCTACGATGGGGGTTTCCTGTACGACACCGATGATGTCGCCGTCTTCTACGGTGTCACCCGCTTTGACGGTGGGTTTGAAGCCCCATTTTCTTTCGCGGTTCAACGACGGTGCGCTGAATCCGCGCAACAGGAAGTCGCCGGACTGGTCTTTGAGTTCTTCGAGCGGACGCTGGATGCCGTCGAACATTTCGGCAATCAGGCCGGGTCCCAATTCAATGGAAAGCGGCTGCCCGGTTGTACGGACGGGTTCTCCCGGTCCGATTCCGGTCGTCTCCTCATATACCTGAATGGATGCGCGGTCTTCGCGCATCTCGATTATTTCACCGATCAGCTTGTTTTCGGATACCTCTACGACGTCGTAGACATTGGCGTTTTCCATGCCTTCCGCGACAACAAGCGGGCCGGATACTTTGATGATTTTACCTACTTTCAAATTGTCGTCCTCACTTTCTACAGGATGTTTGATCCGACGGCGCGTTCAACCTGTTCGTTGATACGGTCCAGACCGATATGCATGGAACCCTGATTGCTCGGGATCAGTATGAGCGCGGGGATCATGCTTGTGGTGTAGCGCGAGATGGTTTCGGGTATCTGCACGGCGAGTTGCTCGGTGATGTAGATAATCCCGTAGTCTTCTGCGGCTACGCGGTCGACCGTCCGTCTGATTTCATCCTTTTCCGTCGGCGTGAATACATCCAGTCCCAACGCCTTGAAGGCGGTTACGGAGTCGATGTCGCCGATGACGGCTACTTTATACATATGTCAGTCGCAACCTTTCTCTCGTAAATTCCTGGGACATATGATTCCTTTTGGAAACATACAGGATGCGCAGGTTTTTGATTTCGGTCTCTTTGCTGATGAGATACGAAACCAGTACTTCCGGGCCGTAGCTGATCATTTTGGCGTTTTGTGCCATGCGCATAAAATGATTTTCCTGGGCCTGTTCAAAGGATGACAGGCTGCCGGTTTCTTCGTACCGGTTGATGCCTTCGCGCACGGTATCGCCGATCGGCTGTCCGTACAGGGATCCTGCGATCGCGTCGACTGTGTCGAAATAGCGGCTGATGAGTTGCGGCTGATAAATCCGTCCGCCTGTCAGCACCGCTTCCTGGAACATTTCCACGGGTGCTTCCATTTTCTTTAATCGAAACAGCATGGACAGATTGTACAGGTCGACGGCGTCTTTGGCGTAGGTATCGACCAGCTCCAGTTCGGCTTCTTCTGCCAGTTCGGCCAGTCTTTGCGCATAGAACTTGTCGGCAAGGACATCGATGCGGCCGGGTTCTTTTTTGTCGGAGAAGTCGTTGAGCAGGGCGCTCAGCATTTCGCCATAGACCGGCACGCGATGCAGTGTGCCCGCTTCGTGCGCTTCTTTGAGCGCATCGATCGGCAGGTCCCCGAGGGGAACGTAAATGGCGGAGAGGTCCGTTTCCTGGAGAATTTCTTTGGCCAGTACCTTCAGATTATGAAAGGTGTAGCGGGCCGCAAAAACATCGATCAGTTTGGGTTCCGGGGAGACTTCATACAAAAAGCGGTAGAGCTCACGCAATTCGGCATCGAGCATTTGCTCGTAGTCTTCCGGGCGGTCCATTTTTGCCACTTCCTGCTGGTAGGAGGTTTCTGCCAGAATCCGGTTGAGTTCGTCGACGGAGCCGACTTCTGTCAGCCTGTGCAACTGTTCTTTTGTCAGCAAGCCCTTTTCTTCGATCCGCACGCGCGTGGAGGCCTGAATAAAGGCTTCTCTTTTCATATTAAGCCTCCTTTTCGAATAGTGAGGCGCGGATATCCTGTTCCATTTCCTCCCGCATCGAATCTACCAAAGAGTCGAAACGGTAGTTCAAAAATACGCGTTCCGAACGAATGGAGAATCCGTCCGCGGAACCGGGATCCGTCTCTACCGGGATGCCGGCTACTTTATCGCCCAGTGCCTGTTTCCGGTTCTCGGGTACCAGGATAGCCTGGGCGCCTGCGTCCCCCAATTTTTTCAGCGTATTTTCGACAAAAGTTTTAAATTCTGCGTTCGGCATGTCCGAGAGTTTTTCTTTGGCTTTTTGGAACGCCTCGTCCATTTTCTCCTGTCTGATGGTCAGCTCTTCGTTTCGTGTGGTGAGCCGCGCATTGGAAAGTACGCGTTCCCGGCTTCGGGCCGCTTCGTTTTCCGCGGAGCGTCCGATGCGGTTTAATTCCTCTTCGAGTTCGCGGTTTTTGCGGTCGATCACCTGGCGGCGTTTTTCTTCGTGTTCACGCAGGATTTCGTCCGCTCTTTGTTTCGCGTCATCCAGGATTTTTTGCGTAAGATTTTCTACTTTTGCCATATCGTCACGTCCTTTTGCTTAAACGGCAAACAGGAGAATGATCGACATAACAAAGGCCAGGATGGCGTAGGTTTCTACCATTACGGCGTAAATGATACCCTTGGTCTGCTGTTCTTCGTTTTTAGCCAGAATGTTCAGGCCGGCTACGGATGTTTTGCCCTGTGCAATACCGGAGGTAAGACCCACAACGGCGATCGGCAGGCAGGCTACCAGTATGTTCAGGCCCTGTTCCATGGGCATTGCCTGCCCAAGGCGAAGCATAACGAGGATACCGATAATGAAGCCGTACAGGCCCTGGGTACCCGGGAGCAGTTGGAGCACCAGCGATTTACCGAATTTTTCGGGTTCGTCGATTACGATTCCGGCAGCCGCTTCCCCGGCGAGTCCTACGCCGATTGCGGATCCGGTCCCTGCGAGAAACACGGCCAGTGCCGCGCCAAGTCCAGCCAGAATGTCTCCGCCGTACTGAGTCATAAATTCCATCATGATTTTGTTACCTCCTGTGTCTTGTATTCAATATATTTTGACGGGTGGACGAACTTTTTAAAGGGCACGCCGCCGCCTTCATAAAACTTGCCAAAGAATTCTACATACGTGAGTCGGGCGGTATGTACATAACCCGACAGCATGGTCAGGAACACGTTGAAGAAGTGGAATCCCAAAAATACAACGAATCCCAGTATATAGCCGATGATCCCTGCCTGAAACAGCATGCCGACGATCAGATTGGCCGCATAGCCGATAAACGCGGACGATAAGCCCAGCGCCATCAGACGCGTGTAGGATACAAAGTCGCCGATATACGACGAGATGCCGTACAGTTCGTACAGGCCGCCGACGAGTCTGCCGACGATGGATTCCGAGTCGCGTGCACCGAACAGTACGATGCCAACCATACCGATGATCATGACGACCATAGCAATTTTCCCTACGATGGCCGGCAGCGGCAGGAAGGAACCCAAAAGCCAGAGTATGGCACCCACAAGGGCCATGTACCAGAGTCCCACATCATAGAATGCATCCATGGGATTGCCGTCGCGAACGCTCATATAGGCTTTGATCGCCATAGCGAAAAACAGATGCACCAGCCCCAGGGCAACCGACAGAATCAGCATGACCATAAAGTCTTTGTTCATGTCGATTAGAGCCGGCATGGCAACGAGTCCGCCCAGGAAGGATCCGTAGATGACCCCCCATCCGATAACGGCAAAGCTCAGGTAGAAGAAGAATTTGACAAATCTTCGCATGCCTTCGGTGAGATTAAAGAATTTGAGCGCGACGAAAGTTATGGCCAGCAGAATGATCCCGTAGCCGATGTCTGCACCCATCATGCCGAAAAAGAGCCAGTAGAACGGCGCAAAAAGCGGCGTCGGATCGATTTCGTTATAGTGCGGCATGGCATACATTTCCGTCAGGGATTCAAACGGGGATACCAGTGAGTTGTTCTTTAAGCGGATCGGTACCTCGGCATTGTCTCTTTCTGCATCGGTAAAGTCCGCCACATAGGCCTGGCCCGACACGTCTTCCACCGCTTTTTTGAAACGGTCGATCTCGACCGTCGGCACATAGCCTTCGATCGATGTAGTGTAGGCGGTCTGTCCGAATTTGCCCTGCGTTTCCAGACGCAGTTTGCGGTTTTGCAGCGCTTCAAAGTACGCGTGCAGTTCGGGCAGTTCTTTCAGTTTGGATTTGATCCGGTTGCGCGCTTCTTCCCGGTCGTTTTCAAGTTGCCGTATTTCTTCTTCCAGCACGCGAATCCGGTCGGCGGGCGTGCCTTCGCCCTGTACCTGCATGGGTTGGAAGCCCGCTTTTCTGAGCAAGTCCTCCTGACGATGCCTGTCTTCTTTCAGAAAGCTTGCCTGCCAGTACAGCGTCTGTCCGTCCTCAGCAATCTTTTCCAATACAAGATAGGGTTCGTCTTTGGTTTGTTCTTCAAATGCTTCCAGCTGTTTGCTCTGGATGGTACCCCATTGGGTAATGGTCATGCGGTGTTCACCCAGTGCTTCGAGCGGAATGTCGGTTGCGCGAACCGGTTGGAGTTCTTCCATTTCCTGTTTCCGGTTTGCGATCTGGTTTTTCTTGTCTTCGCCTGTCTGATGAGCGCTCTGCAGATATTGGTAGAGTTCTTCCCAGGGATAGCTCTCCTGCAGATCGTATAATTGCTCCAGCGACGCCTGCGGCAGCCCCTCTTTCAAGCCCTGTATCATGCCGGGCTTTTCCTTGTAGGGTTCCAGCAGTTGCAGCATCCACTGTACTTTGGAAATGACTTCATTGTTCTGCTGCCATTCCAGGGACACATCCGGCGCCGGAAGTACATCGTCGTCCTTCGCATTGCGCCGCACATCTACAAAATGCACATCAGCGAATTTCTGCAGACGTTTGAGCAGCGGTTTCCTGTCTTTGTCGAAAATGTACAACTGAAACCGGCTCATGTTTTCAATTGCCATTTCCCACGATCCTCTCTACAATCTGTTGCGCGGCCGCATCGATCCGCTGCGCGGGGATATTGCGTAGCGCATCCTGTTTGTTGCGACTGTCGTTTCTGAGGGGCTCCGCTTCCTGCTCGGCAAGCTCTTTGGCCCTTGTGACCTGCTCGTCCGAGCGCTTCAACGCTTCTGCCACTTCCTTCTGATACCGGTCGGAGGCGTCCTTGTCGGCCTGACGGTTCAGTTTCTGGGCTTCTTCCAAAGCGGTAGAAACCATTTCCTGCGCCTCTTGTTCGGCCTTCTGGATCTGCTCCAATGTATTGCTCATCGATTCACCTCCTTAAATGTAACGGTTCTATGACACGGAAATTCTTTCTACTTATATGGCGGAAATACGCTTCCGTATCAATAGATTGTTCTGCTCATATTATAACGAAAGGCCATCTATAAATCAAACGCGTTTTAAGCACTTTATCGGATAATACCGATAATAATTAGTGCAAATGCGGGTATCATTGAAATTTCAACGGGGCGCTCGGCCGGCGTTTCTAATAATTATTATATAGTTTGTCCAATAACGAATAATATTTTGTCATGCTTTGCCGGGGAGGCCGTATTTATTTCCGTTTGTTACGGCCTTTTATCGGCAGACCCATAGCGGATGCCAGATAGGTACGGACTAACTTTTGGTCTTGTTCTGCGCTTGGCGGCGCGTTTTGTTGCGCGATGGATTCGAGAGGTTCGCGCAGCAATGTATAAATGTTCATGTAGGATTCTTTTGAAAACGGTTGTAGATATTCACCTGCTATACGGCAGTTTTCACAGAGTATACCGCCTAATGTATGAGAGAAACGCATGGTCTGGATTTTGCGGTTGCCGCAGGAGGCGCAGGCATACAGCGTAGGCTGATAGCCCATGGAGCGGGCGGCCTGCAATAAAAACGCCGTCCCGGACTGTACGGGTGACAGCGATCCGGGCAGAGTCTTAAGAAGCCGCGCGTACAGATCGTAGAGGCTTTTTTGCGGATGTTCTTCGGGAATGCTGCGCAGTAAAAAGAGTGCGCATAGCTGCGCATTCTGTATGCGTGCATAATCGCGCCGCAAGGCATAATGCAAATCAACCAGTTCCGCTGCGCGCAGATAATAGAAGCTGCGGCCGCGGTCCAGACAGAAATAGGATTCAGCAAACCATTCGGTAACGGAAAGCAGGTTGCTGTTTTTTTTGTAGACCCCGTGCGCCATCACCGGGAGTATGCCGTAGTCACGGGTAAAAACGCGCAGGATCTTCCCGGTTTCACGGTAGCGCATCCCCGAAAGGACAATCCCTTGTGCGTCGGTGATCATTTGTATCCGAATTCCTTCAGGCGGGCGCTTTCGTCGCGCCATTTGTCGGCCACTTTCACCCACAGCTGCAGATGCACCCGGCTGCCCAGCAGCCGCTCGATATCGTGGCGGGCTTCGGTGCCGATTTTTTTGAGCA
>JGI24712J26585_10002518_pt1 | contig 14911 bp, 16 predicted proteins | sample BioPla3DNA2_FD_26585 | JGI IMG/M metagenome (IMG submission 26585) | reverse complement strand
CTCGACAACCTTATCACTCTTCATCAGCGTAAGCTGTTTTTCGGTTCAATTTGATCAATCGTGTTTTCAAAATTCTTGTCTTAACGAAAATTATAAAAATCCTCGCAATTCTATCAATGAAGATTGTGGCATGGTAGCGCTCCTGCTAATAAAAAATCGCTCCGGTACAGGTCCTATTCGGACTTGATGCCGGAGCTTTTTACTGCTAGGTATTTGTGGCCGGGATAAATTCCCGCACCACNCTTTCCGAAATGGTGGAGATGACCTCGTAGTTAATGGTATCGTAGATGGTCGCAATGTCCTCCACGGTGATTTTCTCGTTGTCCCAGATATAAACGTCGTCCTCTACTTTAACGTCTGGCAAATCCGTGACATCCACCATAAAACAATCCATGCAGACCTTTCCGATAATGGGAGCCAGTTGCCCGTTGATAACCACCTGCCCCCGGTTGGACAAAGCCCTCCGGATCCCGTCGGCATAGCCTAAAGGGACGGTGGCCACCGTGGTTTTTCTTTGGGTTATAAAGCTCCGGCCGTAACTGATACTGGTACCGGGGTTTACTTCTTTGATGAAGGAAATCTTTGATTTTAATTTGATACTGGGTTTGACCGTAATTTTATTTTTTAAATCCTCGGAAGGATAATAGCCGTAAATCAACAGGCCCGGCCTTACCGCATTAAAGTGCGCCTCCGGGAAATTAACCAGGCCGGCCGAATTGCAGCAATGAATGTACTTTAAATTGGGTAAATGGGCCTGCGCCGTTTCCAGGGCCCGGTTAAAAGACCTGATTTGGGCCTGCGTGTATTCCGCGTCACAATCGCTGGAGGAAAAATGGGTGTAAATGCCCTCGATGATAATGTTGGGGTATTTTTCAGCCTCCTGCAAATATTCCAGGGCCCGGTTGGGGTTGATCCCGGTCCGGCCCATCCCGGAGCCGATTTCCATGTGGATTCGAAAAGTGAGGTCCGGGTACCGGCCCAGTTTACTTAGAAAACTGATCGCGCCAATGCCGGCGGTTAGATTGTATTTGGCGATGGCGGGGATTTCGGCGATCAGCGGCTGATTCAGGATGAAAATTTCCCCGTCATAGCCCCGTTCTCTTAAGTAGATCCCTTCATCGACGATGGCCACGNCCACCATTTTGATGTTNGTTTTTTGAAAAACCTCCAGGCGGTTGTTGAGCTTGGTCCCATAGCCGTTATCCTTAATAATCGGGATAACCTCTACTTCGGATCCGACAAATTGTTGAATGGCTTTAATGTTATTAATGATACGCTCGAGATTGATTTCCATTACGGCGCCCCATAGCTTATTCATACCCATGCCCCTCTTCGTATTTGTATTCTTCTATTTTACCACAAATCCGCCACCAGGGAGCATTTGGATTGCCGGCCTTTTTCCGCGGAAGAAAAGTTCGGGTATTAATTATTATGGAAATAATACCGAAATAATATATAATTAAAATATAATTATGGTTGTCCCCAAAACGATGCAGGCAGGTGAGAAAAATAATGATGAAAAAAAGTCTTTGTTGTCTTTTGTTGCTCGTGTTAACGCTCTTTTTCTCTTTTGGTCTCTCGCCTGACCTGGCGCGGGCGGACAGCCTTTTGGTTTTACAGATTAATGAGGAGTTGACTCCGGGGCAAGGAGAAATCCGGTTGACGGTAACCGGAATCATGGAAAGCGGCATCAAACAGCAAATAAAAACCGGTCTTGTTTGGAAAAGCTCAGCCCCTTCTATTGCCACGGTAAGCAGTAACGGGGAGCTTCGCTTTACTGGCAAAGGCGGTTCGGTTACCATTACCGTACAAAAGGGGTCGGCCAGCGGCTCGAAAACGGTCTTTGTGAAGCCCTGGGTGAGAAAAGTGGAAATCGAAACGGATCTGGTCTATAGCCCCAATCCCTATCGCCTGCTGGCTAAAGGAAAATTCAGCGACGGGACGGAACGGTATTTGGGGCCGGAGGATGATATCATCTGGACCAGCACCAATCCCTGGGTGGCCTGGGTGAACAGCCAGGGTGTGGTGACCTTTACGGGGGAGGAAGGCCGGGTTACCATCCGGGCGATTGTCGGTGACCTGGAAGATAACGTTTCCGAAAAAGTGGATCTGGACAGCAAGGAGCAAAAGAAGGCGAAGCGTAAAGGCATCAAGATTAAGGAGGACATTGTCTATTCCTCCGAACCCCAGCAACTGACCCTTGTTGTGGTGATGACCGACGATTCGGAAGAGACCATCCCCAACGACGCGGCCGACTGGTCTTCCAGCAATCCGGAAGTGGCCACGATTAGCAAGAGCGGGGAATTAACTTTTACCGGGAAAGCCGGCTTTACCACCATTGCGGTTTCTTACGGCGGTTATAAATATGAAAAGCTGGTGACGGTGAACAAGTTTCTCACCAAACTGGCTATCAATCAAAGCTTGCAATATACCCCGCTGTGGGCGGACATTTATATCCCCTTATCGGCTACGGCTACATACAATGACGGCACGAAAATCATCCGGAGCAGCGGTCTGAATTGGTCGGTAAGCGACGAGGGGCTGGCGACCATCACGGAGGACGGGCAATTGAAGCTTACCGGCAAAGCGGGGACCTTAACCATCACTGTTTCCGGAGAGGGAAGCGAAGGGACGACAGTGGAGGACTCGCTCACTGTGGAAATCCCTGCTCACGAAAAACCCATTCCTAAAAAATTGTTTATCCATCAGAATCCGGTTAATTTCTATTCCGGCGACGGGATTTACCACCCGACCGTGACGTGTATTTATCACAACGGCGAACGGCGCGACGTGACGGAACACGTGACCTGGACCAGCTTGACGCCGGAAACGGCGGCCGTTTTCCAGAACAAGGTTTATCTGGCGGCTAATCCCGGAAATGTGGAGTTGGTAGCCGGTTTTCAAGGAATCAGCGCGAAGATTTCCGGCTCCAGCAGGATTTTGCCGGGTGTCAATGACGGCAGGATCTATTCCTTGCTGCTTAAAGAGCACCAGCTGCCCTTTAGCTTCAGTCCCGTGCAATTAACCGCCCTGGGCGTACGCGGCGACGGAAGCCTGCAAAATGTTACTTCCCAGGTAAACTGGCATTCCAGCCAGCCGGGGGTGGCCACGGTCAAAAACGGGCGGCTGACTTTTACGGGCAGGATCGGTAAAACGCTGGTTACCGCCCAAGGCTTTGGTTTGCGGACTTTTTTGGAAGTGGAGGTCAGTCCGGAGGATTTACTGCCCCGGGTCGTCGAATTAAAAATCGAAGGCAATCTGGAGCAGGGAGCCAATCCCCTCAAAGCTGTGGCCCAATTCAGTAACGGGCTAATAAAAGATGTAACAAAAGAAGTGGTTTGGAATACTAGTAATAAAAATGTGGCGGTGGTAAGTAAAGACGGGGTGGTTATGTTTGTGAACGGCTTTGGTCCCGTGACCATTTCGGCTTCTTATGGGGGAAATGAAGCACAAATAAGTAGAAAATAAAAGAAAAAAGCTTTGCTTGTCTTGCAGAGATTTGTTAAAATGGGAACGAAGATCAATTGGAGGGAATTAATGGTGCAACCGCGTATGGAGCCAGGCCAGGCGCGATATGAACATATCGCGATTGACATTGCACAAAAAATCGTGCATGGGGAATATCAGGAAGGACAAAAATTATCAGGACGTTCTCTCTTGGCCGGAACTTATAACGTCTCTCCCGAAACCATCAGGCGCAGTATCGCTCTTTTGCAGAACATTGGCGTTGTCGAAGCGATTACGGGAAGTGGGATTATCATTAAATCCAGCCAACTTGCGAAAGAGTATTTGGAAGAATATAATGACAGGCAGGAAATCATCAAGCTTAGAAACAAAGTGACCGACTTAATGACCAAGCGTAATGAGTTGGACAGTCAATTGGATAAAGAGCTGGCGAAGCTTTTAGAGTATTCCTTTCAGAAAACCTCTATTTTACAGCAAATCGAGGAAGTTGTTCTGCCTCCGGAGTCCTGGATGGTGGGACACACCATTGCCGATATCGATTTTCGTCATTTGACGGGAACCACCATTGTTAATATTAATCGGGAAGGGCAAGACATCTATTCTCCGGACGCCAACACCGAATTAAAGGGCAATGATGTTTTAAACATCGTAGGGACACGTGTTTCCAGAGAGAGATTGAAAAAATTAATCAAGGAACAACCCAAGAAATTTAAATAAAGGGATTGTTCACTTCCCTCGCGGAGAGGGTTCTTTATTTTTTGTTTTTATACTCTTCAGTGTTTTTTGAATTCGTTTGGCCTTACCTGAAGGAAAAGGCACGACAGCGGCGAATCTTAAAGAATAGGGAAGGTGAAACAAGATGAACCTCATAGACTTAATAATAATAGCAATAATCTGTTTTGCAGCTGTCGAAGGGATGAAGAAAGGGTTGCTCAATAGTTGCTTTAGCTTTTTAAGTAGCATCGTAGGTTTATTTGCTGCGATTAAATATAATTCTGTTCTGGCGACCTGGATCGATGATCATTTTTCCGTTTTCGAACAAATCAAGCAGTTTTTCGCCGAGAATTTTATCATATATGAGGAAATTAGTGGGATTAATATCGGGGTTTTGTCTTTACCGGATATCAGTACCTTTCTCGATCATTTAGAATTTCCGATCGACCTGAAAGTTCTCTTACTGAAGTACATCTTAAACATGGTCGATGAAGTTGCCATGTCGGCCACCACTACTTTAGGCCAGGTGCTCAATTTATTTATGTCGGAGATCGCTTATAAAAGCCTGGTTTTTGTGGTTATGTGGTTTATCGTCTATAAAATTGCCGACTATTTATCCTCTTTTTTCATCGGCAGTATCGAAGGGTCCGTGTCGGATCTGCTCAATGACGTAGGCGGAATCGTCCTGGGACTTGGCAAAATGATCTTTGTTTTAACGGCCCTTTTAGGAATGTTTTACCCCTTATTGGCTTTATCCGGTTTTTCGGAACCTTCTTTGCTTGTGTCGATCACGAATACGGTTGGTGAAGCCGGCCTGGTACGTATTTTAACTTGGCTCTTTTCTCTCCTGATGGGGGAATTGATCGTCCCGTGGTTATAATCCATGGCTTGTGAACCTTTATGGGGCACCAAAAGGGGGTTCCGCCACGTTAAAAGTGGGGGAAATCTTTTTGTTTGTGCTCTTATTGTCTCATTACTATGGGGAAAGAGGAGGGTTAGCAGTGGCTTGGTTTTCTTTTCGCCCCAAAACACCGCAATTACATATCGTGGAAAATGAAATTAAGCAGTGCCCGGTTAATCTCTCGCCGGAATTAAAAGAGATGTTGCAGCAGCTCAATTTTGAGGAGCGGTGGGCCTTGACGAAACGATTATTGCCAATTTTGGACAAGACGAAGGCCCGTAATTTAGTGCGCTTTTGTTTTGCGGAAAGCCCGGGACAGGTGTTTTCTTTACTGGAAAAGCATGAAGAAATGGCGGCGGCCATCGAGTGCCTGAGCTATTTTCCTTCCCGGGAAACAGTGGAGATGCTGGTTAATCTCTTAAACCATATCAATGAACAAATCCAGATCCTGGCAGCAGGTGCTTTGATGAATCACACGCCCCGGCTGGTGGTGCCGATTGTGATGGAAAAGTTTCTGAAGGCGGAAGTGCCGGCGCCCCGTGCGGGGGAGATTTTGCTGGGTATGGGCTATTTGGCGCAGGATGCCCTGTTGGACGCTTATCAGGAGGCCGCGGAAGAGGTCAAGGCGCAAATCCTGGAACTGTTGGCGGCAAGCCGCAATCCGAAATGCCGGCAGTTTTTGCCTGCGGCTTTGGTGAGTGAGTGCCCGAATTTGAAAAAAGCGGCTTTACAGGCGGTGGCCGTTTTCCAATATACCGATCTTTGGTCGGAGGTGGCGGCAAACCTGGACGACCCGGCCTGGCAAATTCGCACCAAGGCTTTAGAAGTCTTGTCCAGGCTTGAGGCCGGGGAAGCCTTGGGGAAAGTTATTCCCTTAGTCCATGATGAGGACCCCTGGGTAAGAAAGCAGGCCGAATCCTTTGTCCAGAAGTGGGGAATCATGAACAAAGCGGGGGAAGGAGAGCAACATGTGGAATAAGTTGTGGTCAACTTTACAGCCCTATCTTACAGCGGAACAGATGGAAATATACCTGCAGAAGACCGTTTTAATCCTGCTCATCTTAATTGTGACGCGTATTGCCATCGGGATTGCCGATATGCTGATTGAACGGACCTTCCAGTTTAAATACAAACATGAAAAAACTACCGGGGATGAACGGAGAGCGGATACTTTAAAAATACTGTTAAAGAGTGTGGCCAGGTATGCTTTGTTTTTTATAGCGGCGATTACCGTCCTCGATGAATTAGGAGTGCCTATTGCCGCGGTATTGTCCGCCGCCGGTATTTTAGGCCTGGCGGTGGGCTTTGGCGCCCAAAACCTGGTCAAAGATGTGATTACGGGCTTTTTTATTATCTTTGAAGACCAGTTTTCGGTGGGAGAGTATGTGGAAACGGAAGGCGTCGGCGGGATTGTAGAGGAGGTCGGTTTACGTATTACGAAGCTCCGGGATTGGGATGGNAAACTGCATATCATTCCCAATGGCAGCATTGCGATGGTGACCAATCACAATCGCGGTAGTTTGCGGGCCTGGGTGGAAGTGCGGGTTAGTTACCGGGAAGACCTGAACCGGGTTCTCCAGGTTTTGGAGGACACCTGTAAAAGCGTCCGCAATGATTTTGCGGACAAAATTACCCAGGGGCCCAGAGTATTGGGAGTGACTAATTTAGGCCAATCGGAAGTGGTGATTACGATTATGGCCATGACTACGCCCCTGGAACAGTGGGGCATTGAGCGAGAACTGCGGAAAAGAATCAAGGAGACCTTTGAACGGGAAGGGATTGAAATCCCGTATCCGCACCAGGTGATCATCCGGGAGGAAGCATGAATAAGTTTGAAACAGGCATAAGATTGCTGGGTAACGGGGAAGGTGAGGGGGAATGGTCCAATTTAACGTAGGCGATATCGTCAAAATGCGCAAAAANCACCCCTGTGGGAATGACGAGTGGGAAGTAATGCGCACCGGCATGGATTTCCGGATTAAGTGTTTAAAGTGCTTGCGGCAGGTCTGGCTGGACCGGCCTTCCTTTGAAAAAGCCGTCAAAAAGGTCATCAAGCAGGCGGAGCAACCCTAGCCGGCGTCTCCAGATTCGCGCCGACCGGCTAAAGGCTTAAAATTTCCGGCTTGCCTGTTCAATCCCCATATGATATAATTACCGGGTGTAACATCCCTGCTCCATCGAAACGGTGGAGCCGTTTAGTCCGGGGGGAGGAGGTGAATGGTTAATGCGCAATTATGAAATGGTCTTTATTCTGAGTCCAGAGCTAGATGAAGAAAAGCTTGGCGCAACCGTGGAGAAAGTAACCAATTTGATTAATAACAACGGGGGAGAAGTGGTCAAGCAAGACAATTGGGGGAAAAAGCATCTCGCCTACGAAATCAAGGATCGGCATGAAGGNTATTATTATTTGGTTGAATTTAAGGGTACTCCTGCGACAGCCAAAGAATTAGACCGTGTTTTAAAGATTACGGAAGAAGTCCTGCGCTTTTTGATTGTGCGCAAGGAGGATTAGGAGCAATCGGTTGCGACAGAACATCCGGGACAGTTACAGCATTACAGCGTGGAAAAGGGCTGAAGCATGGATTGATGTTCAAGGGCGGTGAAAGGATTGCTGAATCGAATTGTTTTGATTGGCAGATTAACGAAAGATCCGGAACTGCGCTATACGCCGAACGGAGTAGCGGTGGCGTCCTTTACTTTGGCGGTAGATCGGTCACGACCAAATCCGCAGGGAGAAAGGGAAGCGGATTTTATCCCCATTGTGGTCTGGCAAAAGCAGGCGGAAAACTGTGCTAATTATCTTGGCAAAGGGAGATTGGTAGCGGTGGACGGCCGGTTGCAAATCAGAACTTACGATGGAAAAGACGGTCAGCGCCGCTGGGTAACGGAAGTTATCGCGGAAAACGTCCGCTTTTTGGACAAAAAAGACAGCGGTGAAAGCGCCGCGCAAGATTTTAGTTCCATTGGGAATGAAGTAGACATTAACGATGAGGAAATTCCTTTTTAATGCAAACTAAGGAGGGTAGTCCATTGAAACGTGAACGAATGCATCGTCCACGCAAAAAGGTTTGTGTTTTTTGTGTGGATAAGATTGAAGATATTGATTATAAGGAAGTTGGGCGTCTTCGTAAATTTGTAACCGAGCGGGGGAAGATTTTACCCCGGCGGATCTCCGGGAATTGTGCGAAACACCAACGGCAATTAACGGGTGCGATTAAACGGGCCAGAATTCTTGCCTTGCTGCCATTTACAGCAGACTAAACCAAGACGCCATTAATGGAAGCAAAATTAAACAGTTTCATTCAGTTTCATGATGATTAAGCATTAAAGGGAGCAAAGAAGCTCCCTTTAATAATAAGCGTTGGCTTATAAAAGCTAAATGACCATGAAAAAACTGGGGAGAGTGGGGGGCGTGGTGATGGCAGAGCCTCAAATCAATTTTGCAGGAAACCTTAAGGCACTGGAAGCGTTAAAGACGGAACTGGCCGTTTCCCTGGCCGAAATTTACCAGGGGCTTTACCAAGGTGACGGCGAAAAGTTTTTACAGGCCGCCGCCAAGATGAATCTTGCCTGTTACTTGTTAGGCAAGCGGTTGGGCTTAAACTACGGCCATTTGGATCAGGAGGCCTATCAGACGGTACAAGCCATGTTAGAAAAAGAGTCGGAGGCTTTTCCGGATTGGGGAAGCGCCCGGGACCTGACCACTTTGAAAAACTACCTGGAACTAAAGAGGTGAAGGAAAAGTGGCAAAATTCTTCGAGACTCCGGCCCTCAAAGACGGTTTCTTTACCTTGCTTTTCGTGGTTTTACTGGGGCTCGTGGGGCTTTTTATTCCCTCTTTCATGATGTTGATTCAACTGTTCTGGGCGGTCCCTTTAATCGTTCTGCTGGTGCGACATGGTTTTGCTTTTGGTCTTTACACCTTCGTTTTTATTTTTGCCATTTTGCTGGTGCTTGCCGGTCCGGTGCAAGCCCTTATTTTGCTGCTGCCCCTGGGCGGGGTGTCTTGGGCGTATGGGCTGGCTTTTCGGAAGGATTATCGGCCGCGGACCGCCTTGTTATTGGGGGTGGGCGTTACAATGGCCGCCTTTCTTGGCCTCATTCTTTTTTTGGTGTTCCAACGGGGAATCACCCTTGATTATATCAGCCAACAACTGCAGGCGAATGTTGAACCCATGATTGAGAAATACCGTTCCGAAGGGCTTTTTAACAAGAACTACCCCGGCTTTACCGAGGAGACTTTTCGCCAGCAGTTGCAAATCGCGGTGCAGACCATTATCCGGCTTTTCCCCGCCTTGAGCCTGATTTGGGGGACGATTGTCGCCGCAGCTAATTATTTCTTCGCTCGTTCCGCACTCCAAAGCCTGGAAATGCAGGTTCCCGTCGTGTCCCCCTTATCCCAATGGCAGCTTCCCTGGTGGGTTATTTGGGGTTTTATTTTTGGTTATGCGGCTTATTTATGGGGGGATTACTATGAAGTCGCCTGGGCCTTAGTCGTGGGGCAAAACATTATGCTGCTTTATGCCCTGGTGTTTTTTGTTTTAGGCTGTGCCGTAGCATCCTTTTTTCTCAAGAAATACATCAGTTCCAGTAATATGCGGTGGGTCGTGGTGCTTCTGTGCCTGCTTTTTACCGGTATTTTATTGGTAGTTTTGCTCGTTCTTCTCGGCCTTTTGGATTTGTTATTTAATTACCGGAAACTGGCCAGGGCATAGGCGCTCCTTCGCCCACTTTTCCTTGCCCCGGCTTTTTCCCCGGCCCCCTAATGGACATCGTTCTAATGCACATAATAAAAGAGACAGGGTGGAGTGGGAAAGGGATACGGTTGAGAGGGCAGGGTGGTGGCGGCATGCCGGATTACTGGCTGTTGTACCTGATTATTATCTTTTTGGCCTATGTGGTTTTTTTGTTATTACGGGAAAAGGAAAAGGGCGCAAAGCACCAAATCTCTTTGCACGACCTTCCTTTGGGGGTTTGTTTGGTAAGCAGGGAAGGAAAAATCCTCTGGTTGGACCAGTTGTTTATCACGCTGACCGGTACGAAAGCGGAAAGCGGGGACCAGTTTGGGGCCAGTTTTCCGGAATACTGGGCCAAGCCGGGCCTTTATCCCTGGCGGGAACGGTTATTGAACGTGGTCGCGCAGGAAATCCGCTGGCAAAAAGAGGAGGCCATGCTCTACCTTTGCCAGGACTTAACCGAAGACATCCGGGCCCTGGCCGGGGAGAAAGCAGACNGGCCGGTCTTGCTTCTTGCCCAGTTGGATAACCGGGCCGAAGTTTTTAAGACCGTGGAAGAAGAGCAGCGGCCTTATGTCATCGGGGCGCTGGAAAGGACTCTGGCCGAATGGGTGGAAAATTTGCACGGTTTTCTCTATCCCCTCGGGGAAAGCCGTTATTTGCTGCTTTTGACCCAGGGACAACTGCAAAGAGCGGAAAGGGAACAGTTTAGCATTTTGGATAAAATCAGGGCGATTAAAGAAGGCAACACTATTCCGCTTACCTTAAGCATGGGGATTGGCCTGGCCGGACAGGGCCAGCTCGGGGAACTGGGCAGGCTGGCCCAGGCGGCGCTGGAACTGGCGCAGGAACGGGGCGGGGATCAGGTTGTCCTCAAATCCCCGGAACAGGTCCGCTTTTTTGGGGGCAAATCCTTGTCCCAGGAAAAACGCACCAAAGTAAAAACCCGCTTGATGGCCGAAACATTAAAGGAAATGATTCTCCGGTCATCCCAGGTCATGCTGATGGGCCATACCATGGCGGATTTCGACAGTATGGGGGCCTGTTTGGCGCTTTTCAAAGCAGTGCGGGACCTGGGGCGGCAGGGGTGGATTGTCAAGGATGTCCGCAATCCCGCGGCGGAACGCCTGCTGGAGTTGTTCCCCTGTGGGACCGAAAAAGCCCTTTTGCCGGCGGGCGAGGGCTGGCGAAAATTGCAGGACAAGACGATGCTCATCGTGGTGGACACCCATAAACCGTCGCTTTTGCCCGAAGCAGGCCTCCTGGAGCGGATGGAAAGCATCGCGGTGATTGACCATCACCGGCGCGGCGAAGAATTTATTGAACGGGCGGATTTAGTCTACCTCGAATCCTATGCTTCTTCTTCTTGTGAGCTGGTGGCGGAGTTGTTACAATATATAGGAGAGCCGGTGAAATTAGGCGCGGAGGAGGCGTCCGCCCTGCTTGCCGGGATGACCATGGATACGAAGAATTTTCTTTTCCAGACGGGAGCCAGGACCTTTGCGGCCGCTTCGTATTTGCGTAAGCTGGGAGCGGATCCGGCCGCGGTGCGGAAGTTGCAGAAGGACGATTTGCGGTCGGTCGTCCAACGGGCGGAAGTAATCAGCAAGGCGCGCATTGTCTATGGGGAGATTGCGCTTAGCGCCGGTACGGAACGGTCCGAGGAGGCGCAGCTTTTGGCGGCAAAAGCCGCAGATGCGATGTTGAATATTAATGGGGTGAACGGTTCTTTTGTCCTGTGGCCCACCGGAGAAGGAGTAGTGGCGATTAGCGCCCGTTCCAACGGTAAATTTAATGTGCAGGTGATTATGGAGGGGCTGGGCGGCGGAGGACATTTGACCGTGGCGGCGGCGCAAGTGCCGGGAACAGTGGAAGAAGTGGAAGAGCAGCTTCTGAATGCGTTGGAAGAAGTTTTTGAGAAGGGGGAGGATACTCCATGAAGGTGATTTTAAAAGCTGATGTGAAAGGCACCGGGAAAAAAGGGGATGTTGTGAACGTGGCGGACGGCTATGCTCGCAATTACCTTTTGCCGAAGGGTTTGGCGCTGGAAGCGTCGCCCGGCAATTTAAAGGATCTGGTCAGTAAACAGGAAATCCAGCAAAAAAAGAAAGAACAAGAATACGAGGAGGCGCGCCGGCTGGCGAAAAAAATGGAAGGCATCGTTTTAACGCTCCCGGTGAAAGCCGGGGAAGGAGGCAAGCTGTTCGGCGCCATCAGTAACCGGGATATTGGCGATGCCCTGGAAAAAGAAACCGGACTGGTGATTGATAAACGGAAAATTGAGTTAAGCGGGACCATTAAGAATTTGGGGACTTATGACGTGGCCATTAAGTTGCACCCCAAAGTAACGGCCAAAGTGCAGGTACAGCTGGTGGCGGAATAGTCTCCGGGCGGCGAAAGATTCCCGGGGAAGAGGGAACAGGCGAATAGCACGCAAAGGCGCGTACAAATATGCGAGTGAGGATGAATGAGCATGTTGTTGGAAAAATTGCCTCCTTATAATCTGGAAGCGGAACAAGCGGTTTTNGGCTCCATGTTAATTGACAAGGAAGCCGTCTATGTTGCTTTGGAATTGTTAAAGGCTGAGGATTTTTACAAGGAAGCCCATCAGTTGCTTTTTGGGGCCATTGTTGGCCTGGAAAGCCGTGGAGAGCCGGTTGATATGGTTACCCTCACGGAAGAGCTCCACCGCTTAAATGAGGTGGAAAAGGTGGGCGGGGTTGGCTATGTGGCTGAAATCGCCAATATTGTTCCGACAGCGGCGAATGTCCGCCATTATGCAGAGATCGTAGCGGAAAAGTCCATTTTGCGCCAACTGATTCGGGTGACCACCAATATCGCCAATCGTTGTTACGAGGACCAGGAGGAAACCCATGATCTGTTGGACAGCGCGGAGCGCATGATTTTGGAAATTGCTGAAGAGCGGAAATTTACCGGCTTAGTGCCGCTGAAAGAGGTTTTGGGCGATACCTTGGAAAAAATTGAATACCTGGCCGGTAATAAAGGGAATATTACCGGAGTGCCTTCCTTTTTTACCGATTTGGATAACATGACTTCCGGTTGGCAGCCTTCCGATCTGATTATTCTCGCCGCTCGCCCGGCCATGGGGAAAACCTCTTTTGGCCTGAATGTCGCCCAAAATGCCGCCCTGAAAGCGAAAAAACCGGTGGCCATTTTCAGCCTGGAAATGTCCAAAGAGCAGTTGGTGCAAAGGATGATGAGCTCCGAGGCGATGATTGATCAGCATAAATTGCGGACGGGACGCCTGCAGGACGAGGAGTGGGTGCGGTTGATCAAAGTGGCGCAGCCCCTGTCCCAGGCGGAACTGTATATTGACGACACTCCGGCGATTTCCGTGCTGGAATTACGGGCGAAAGCCCGCCGACTTAAGGCGGAAAAAGGGCTGGGTCTGATTATTATTGACTACCTGCAACTGATGCANTTGGGGCGGCGCTTTGAAAACCGTCAACAGGAAATCTCCGAAATCTCCCGCGCCTTAAAAGCGTTGGCCCGTGAACTGAATGTGCCGGTGCTGGCTCTTTCCCAGCTGTCGCGGGCGGTAGAGCAAACCCAGGACAAACGGCCGGCCCTAAGCCACCTGCGGGAGTCCGGNGCCTTAGAGCAGGATGCGGATTTGGTCATGTTTATTTACCGGGAGGAGTATTATTTCCCCGATACCGAAAAGCCCGGCATTGCGGAAATTATTATCGCCAAGCATCGTAATGGGCCTACCGGCATCGTCGAATTAGGCTTTTTGAAAGAATTTACGAAGTTTGTGAACCTGGACCGGCATCATTGATAAAGGAAACTGGGAAATCTTGCCGGCGGGTTTTGGTTGACAGAAACTAAAATCTCGTGTTAATATATATACTTGTGGGACAAAACCCCAAATGAGCCATTAGCTCAGTCGGCAGAGCACCTGACTTTTAATCAGGGTGTCCCGCGTTCGAATCGCGGATGGCTCACCAAAAGAGTATAATCCGAACTTCTTTATCTTCGGAATGGCATTCGGATTAACAGTAAAGCACCCTCAGATTTAAGGTCTGACGGTGCTTTTTGCTTTGTGCTTATTTCGATAGAATCAATTTCGCAGCAGATGTATTATTTTTCAGATATTCTTTCATTCTGGTTACTGCCGATTCAATCATAATATCAATCTGTTTCGTGGTAAAAATAAATTTAGCGATCGCCGGGAGCCGCTCATAGAGCCAAGTGGTTACGGCAGCATATTTAAATTGACCCGTGCCGCCACCAAGCTCCTGTTCAGCCTTTGATACAAGGTAAAACAAGATTTCATTGACCTGTGTCGTATAACCCCGCTTGAGAAGAAAGATTATAAGAACAACGAATGCCACCACAAGTAGAACACTATCCCAATTCGCCGTCAAAAACTCTAACATGATTCATCCTCCTATCCAACTAATTTAAGGTCTTTCTTATAGACCCAACTTACGATTTCTTTTAGCAAAACTCTGTCGGAAGTAATTTGCTGAACCGTATAAGTGTTATTCTTCACCCATGAGGGAACGGCTTGTCCGGTAGCATATTTATCTCCGATAACTTTCACCTTTGAGCCAACCATTAAGGAGGGTTCGCTTGATGTCGGAGGAACAGCCATTCCGGAATTGGTTGTAACAAACGCATCATAACCGGCTCCTTTCAGTTTCGCAAGCATCGCATCGGCGTTAGCTTTGACACCAAACGCGCCTACTTGAACCTTATAGAGATTACCAACTTGTACGATGTGAGTATCGAAGCCTTGTGCCTTTAATTTATTTTCCAAAGCCGCGGCATTAGCTTTGTTACTGAACGCTCCGGTCTGAACTCTGTATAAAACTTTGGAGTCAACATCCGATGGCTGAACAGGAGCATTCGCACCGAGCCTTTTGTTTACTTCATCGGCAATGTACGGAAATTTACTCTGCAAATAAGGGCCGGGACAATTCGTATTTGCAAACATATTGTGTCTTGTCAAATTTCCGGAAGCATCGCAATACCTAGCGACATAACTATATTTTTTAAAACCCTGGAAGGTGACATTTTCTCGGAATAATTAACTCCTTTTAGGGGTGACATTTTCACAAACTATTGACAA
>JGI24712J26585_10002517_pt1 | contig 14914 bp, 18 predicted proteins | sample BioPla3DNA2_FD_26585 | JGI IMG/M metagenome (IMG submission 26585) | reverse complement strand
TTATATCCTAAAATCAAAAAAAGAAAAAAATAATATAATTTTAAAATACATTTTTTATAAAAATGTATTTTTTTTTGAAAAAAACAACAAATGTAAAAAAATAGTTGAAAAAAAATTAGATATAGTATATAATAATATAGTAAAAAAAATAAATTGAATTGTTATCAATTTTAACCATAAAACATCGTATCGAATTATTGAAATGTAAGTAAAAACATTTTGGAGGCGATTTATTTGAAAAGTATAGCCATTTTAACAAGTGGTGGGGATTCACCAGGGATGAATACAGCTATTAGAGCAGCTGCAAAATATGCTTTTAGTAAAGGAGTTAAAGTTTTCGGCATTAGACGTGGATATACAGGGATGTTAAATGATGATATATTTGAGATAGAGCCAAAAGACGTAAGCGGTATAATAGATCGTGGTGGTACAATGCTTCTTACAGCTAGATGTATGGAATTTCATGAAGCAAAACATAGACAAATTGCTGCAGATAACTTAAGAAAACGTGAAATTGAAGGAGTAGTCGTAATAGGAGGAGATGGATCTTATAGGGGTGCTAAAAATCTTAGTGACGAACATCCAGATATTAAGATTGTAGGTATACCAGGAACTATTGATAATGATATTGCCGGTACAGATAATACAATCGGATTTGATACAGCATTAAATACAGTTTTAGAAGCAATTGCTAAGATAAGAGATACTGCAACATCACATGAGAGAACATACTTTTTAGAAGTTATGGGGCGTGGTTCTGGAGAATTAGCGCTTTATTCATGTTTAGCTGGTGGCGGAGATGGACTTTTCATACCAGAAAAAGGTTTTGCGATGAACGACTTAGCAGATGTAATAAATACACGAAGAAAAAAGGGGAAACTTTCTGATTTAGTAATAATTTCTGAAGGTACTGGAAGTGCAACAGAAATTGCAGAGAGATTAAAAAATAAAATAAATAGCAGCGTAAGAGTTACAATACTGGGTCATGTACAAAGAGGTGGTTCACCATCTGCAATGGATAGAATATTAGCTACAAAGCTAGGAGCTTTTGCAATAGAGGAATTAATAAATGGTAAAGATGGAATAATGGTGGGTATTGAATCAAACAAATTAACAACATATCCATTATCGTATTCTTGGGAAAACAAAAAAGTTATAGATGATAAAGATTACGAATTAGCTATTACATTAGCAAAATAAAATATATTTTATATAAAACTAGGAGGTTATTTTTAATGAGAAAAACAAAAATAGTTTGTACGATTGGGCCTAAAAGCGAATCAAAAGAGATGTTAAGAAAATTACTAGATGCTGGAATGAACGTAATGAGACTTAATTTTTCACATGGTGACTTTGAAGAACATGGTGGAAGAATTACAAGATTAAAAGAAATTATGAGCGAAACAGGAAAAAAAGTTGCAATTTTATTAGATACAAAAGGACCAGAAATTAGAACCATGAAGTTAGAAAATGGAGAAGATGTATTATTAGAAGTAGGACAGGAATTTACTTTAACTACTGATCAATCATTTATTGGTAATAAAACAAAAGTTGCTGTTACTTACGAAAATATTACAAAAGACTTAAAAAAAGGTGATACTGTTTTATTAGACGACGGATTAATAGGGTTGGAAGTAGTAGAAATTGTAGGTAATGAAGTTAAATGTATAGTTAATAACAACGGTGAGCTTGGAGAGAAAAAAGGTGTAAATTTACCAGGTGTAAAAGTAAGTTTACCAGCTATTGCAGATAAAGATAAAGGCGACTTAAAATTTGGATGTGAACAAGATGTAGATTTCGTTGCAGCTTCTTTTATTAGAAAAAAAGAAGACGTTATTGAAATCAGAAACTTTTTAGATGCAAACGGTGGAAAAAACATTAAAATAATTTCTAAAATAGAAAATCAAGAAGGATTAGACAATTTTGATGAAATATTAGAATTATCTGATGGTATAATGGTAGCAAGAGGAGACCTTGGGGTAGAAATACCAATTGAAGAAGTTCCATTTGCACAAAAAGAGATGATTGAAAAATGTAACGATGCAGGTAAAATGGTAATAACAGCAACTCAAATGTTAGACTCAATGATGAGAAACCCTAGACCTACAAGAGCAGAAGCAGGAGACGTTGCAAATGCTATATTAGACGGTACAGATGCAGTAATGTTATCTGGAGAATCTGCAAAAGGTAAATATCCAGAAATAGCTGTAAGTACTATGGCTAAAATTTGTGTAAGAGCAGATGAAGTAGATGGTTACTATCCGATTGATTCTTTAGGTGCTGTAACTATAACAGAAGCTGTATCAAAAGGTGCAGTTGAAGCAGCAGAAATTTTAAATGCTAAATTAATAATTGTTTCTACAGAAACAGGAAAATCAGCACTAGATATTAGAAAATATTTCCCAACAGCTCCAATATTAGCAATTACACCAAATGAAAAAACAGCAAGACAATTAATGTTAGCAAAGGGTGTATACACAAATGTAGCGGCAAAAGTAGAAACAACAGATGAATTCTATAAAAATGCAGAAAAAATTGCTGTTGAATTAGGATTTGTAGAAAAAGATGATTTAGTTGTTATGATAGCAGGAGTTCCAGTTGCAGATGTTGGAACAACAAATATGTTTAAAGTTCATGTAATCGGACAATAATTATAGATAAAATATAAACAAGTAATAAAATATAAAAATCAAAGTTTAATTGTATTAATAAAAATTGAATAAAATAAAACAATTATAAATTAGATTATATACTAAAAAATAATAATAGAGGGACAAAAAATCGTTCCTCTATTTATTTCATAATAAAATTTATTTTAATTTTAATATGAAAAATCTTGTAATTAAATTAAATCGGAGTATGATTTATAAATGAATAAAGAATTTGTAAATATAATAAAAAAAGTATCTATACTAATTATTGTTGTTTTTATTATTGGTATAATGAGTATGGATAATGCTATGTATATTGGATTTTCATTAGGCGGGCTCGGGATAATATTACAATCAATTATGATGTATTATGATATGGATAAGATGCTTACATTTAAAATATCATCAAAAAAATATGTTTTTTTGTCGTATTTAAAACGTTATACTATAAGTATAATTGTTTTATTAATACTTATAAATTATAGTGAAAGGCATTTTGCATTTGGAATACTAGGGCTTTTCTCTATAAAGTTAGTGCTTCTTATTAAAATTTTAAAAGAACATATTAAAAAGTTTTTTAAGAAGTTTCTGGAAAAAAATATATAGTTTAAAGGAGGGGAAAAAGAAAACATGTTTAATTTTTTAAACAAGGTATTTAAGCTACCAACTGAAATAGTAGAAGGAGCTAAAATTTATAAGTTTCCATTTATTAATGGTCAAGAGATAGCCGTAAGTGAAACAATTGTGATTACATGGATAATAATGATAGCGCTCTTAATTATATTATCTTTTGGAACTAGAAATTTAGAATTAATTCCTAGTAAAAAACAGGTTGTTTTTGAATCAATTTATGATTTTTATAACTGGTTAACTACAAATGTTTTGAAAAATTGGAACACTAAATTTATAGCTTATATATCAGCTCTTATGACTTATTTAATTTTTTCAAACACTATTTCGCTTATTCCGTTACCATCTTTTTCTGTAGTAGACGGAGTTTTACATGTAGATGCATTTTTTAGTGCACCAACATCTGATCTTAATACTACAGTTGCTTTAGCGACAATAACAACTATAGCGTTCCTTTTTTATGGAATAAAATTAAATGGATTTGGTGGCTACATAAAAGGATTAATGTCACCAAATATAGTGATGTTCCCTTTAAATATTATAGGTGAAATGGCAAAACCACTGAATATATCGATGCGTTTGTTTGGAAATATATTAGGTGGAGGAGTAATAATGACACTAATTTATCAATTTACATCATGGATATTCTCTAAAACATTGATTCCAGTACCTTTATTAATAGCACCTTTACATTTATACTTTGACTTATTCTCAGGGTTAATACAAAGTTTTGTGTTTACTATGCTAACTCTGGTATACGTATCAATGGCTATTGGAGATAATGAACCGGAACCAGTTATGAACTAAAATACTTTATAAAAAGTATTTAGAAATATAAAATATATATAAAATAATAGGAGGTAGATATTTATGGAAATGGCAGAAGCAGTATATAAAGCAGGTATAGCAGTAGGTGCAGGAGCAGCGATGATAGCAGGGATAGGACCAGGTATAGGGGAAGGATACGCTGCAGGTAAGGCAGTTGAAGCTGTAGCAAGACAACCAGAAGCAAAATCAGACATAATGATGTTAATGTTTGTTGGACAAGCAGTTGCGGAAACAACAGGTATATATGCTCTTGTTATAGCATTACTATTAATGTTTGTTGGTATAAAATAATAAATTTTCTTAAAAAATCCTTAAAATTCCTTTAGAGAGGAGGAAAAAATGGCAGTAGAGAATGCAGGAATAATACAAATAGATTATGTGTTATTTTGGCAAATGATAAACTTTGCGATATTAATCTGGGTATTTAAAAAATTTTTTACAAAACCTATTAGTAATATTATAAAAAAAAGACAAGAAACAGTTGCTGAAGAGTTAGAAAAAGCTAAAATTTCTAACGAAAAAGCTAACGAGTACAAATTAGAAACTGAAAAAGAGTATAAAGCTTCAAGAGAGGAAGTTCAAAATATACTACAAGAGGCTGTAAAAAAAGCAGAAAGTATAAAAGAGGGCATGTTAAAAGAAGCTGAAATCGCTAAAGCAAAAATGATAAAAAATGCAGAAATAGATATAGAAAAAATGAAAGAACAAGCAAAAAAAGAGCTTAGAGATGATATGACTGAAATTATAATCTCGTTATCAGAGAAAATGATAAATGAAACTCTTGATCCTAAAAAAAGTGAAAAACTTTTAAATGAATTTATAAATAAGGTAGGCGAATAATTATGAAAAATGATGTAGTAAGTGAGAGATATGCACTTGCAATATATGATATCGCCAAGCAAGAAAAAAACATTTTAAAAATATATGAAAATTTAAATGAAATAGCTTTTCATATTAATAAAAATTTAGACTTTAAAACTCTAATGACACATCCTTTAATAAGCGATAAAGAGAAAAAAATGGCAATTAATAAATTATATAGCAAATATTTTGAACCTACTACAGTTAATATGATTAATTATCTTATTGATAAAAAAAGAATCGTCTATATAGATAGAATTATGATAGAATATTTGAAGTACTATCATTTAGAAAATAATATAATTGAAGTAGAGGCAATATTTGCAATAAAACCTTCTAAAGAACAGGAAAAAACTCTTATTGATAAACTTAAAAAGAAATATTCAAAAGATGTTAAGTTAAAGATTAAAGTTGATGAAAGCATTTTAGCAGGCGGAATTTTAAAAATAGGTGATGAAATTATAGATGGTTCTTTAAAAAGACAATTTGAAATATTAAAATCTAAAATATAGTTACTATAAAATATTTTATAGTAAGGTTTGGTCAATTTAAAAGAAAGGAGAAGAACCGTTAAATGCTTTTATAAGCATGATACCGTAGAAAATACGGGAATTTACGCCCTTGGAGTATCAGGCCAACAAATTTAAATTTGGATACGATGAATAGGGAAGCGAACATAAAATTACTATAATTTTATAAGTTCTGCGTAACGGTGCAGAAACTCGCAATGAAAATAAAACCAGAAGAGATCAGTAGTATTATAAAAAAAGAGATAGAGAATTATGAAAAAGTTCTTGATATAAAAAATGTAGGTACTGTTGTTGAAGTAGGAGACGGTATTGCAAGAATTTATGGACTTCAAAATGCTATGGCTGGAGAGCTATTAGAATTTCCTAATAATGTACATGGAATGGTGTTAAACTTAGAAGAAAATAATGTAGGAGCAGTTCTACTAGGTAACTCTACTTTTGTAAAAGAGGGAGATACAGTAAGAGCAACAGGAAGGATAGTAGAAGTACCGGTTGGAGAGGAATTACTTGGAAGAGTAGTAAACCCATTAGGGAAACCAATTGATGGAAAAGGTGAGATTGGTTCTACAAAATTTATGCCTGTTGAGAAAAAAGCACCAGGTATTATTGCAAGAAAATCAGTACATGAACCTTTACAAACAGGTTTGAAATCAATAGACGGAATGGTTCCTATTGGAAGAGGACAAAGAGAACTTATAATTGGAGATAGACAAACTGGAAAAACAGCAGTTGCTATAGATACAATTATTAATCAAAAGAACACTGACGTTTACTGTATATATGTGGCAATTGGTCAAAAAAGATCAACTGTAGCGCAAGTTGTTAAAAAACTTGAAGAAGCTGGTGCTATGGAATATACTACAATTGTAGCAGCAACTGCTTCTGAAGCAGCTCCGTTACAATATATTGCCCCTTATGCTGGATGTGCAATGGGAGAATATTTCTTAGAAAATGGGAAGCACGCACTAATTATATATGATGACTTATCAAAACATGCTGTTGCATATCGTGAAATGTCGTTGCTACTTAAAAGACCACCTGGAAGAGAGGCTTATCCTGGGGACGTATTCTATTTACATTCAAGATTACTAGAAAGAGCTGCAAAACTAAGCGATGCCGAAGGTGGAGGATCTTTAACAGCGCTACCTATAATAGAAACACAAGCTGGTGACGTATCAGCATATATTCCTACAAACGTTATATCTATTACAGATGGACAGATTTACTTAGAATCATCATTATTTAACTCTGGATTTAGACCTGCAATAAATGCAGGATTATCAGTATCTAGGGTTGGAGGTTCAGCTCAAATAAAAGCAATGAAACAGGTTGCTGCCAAAGTAAAACTAGAATTAGCACAATATAGAGAGCTTTTAGCATTCTCTCAATTTGGTTCAGATTTAGATAAAACAACTAAAGCTCAACTAGATAGAGGAGCTAGAATTATGGAAATATTAAAACAAGCTCAATATAGACCTTTTTCTGTAGAGGAACAAGTAATTTCATTCTACACTGTTACAAATGGTTATCTTGATGATGTTGAAGCTAATTTAGTTGGTAAATTTGAAAAAGAATTAATTGATTACTTTAAAAATAGTAAACAAGATATTATAAAAGCTATACTTGAGAAAAAAGAGATTACAAAAGATATAAAGGCGAAATTAGATGATAGTATAAAAGAATTTAAAGAGATATTTAAATAAAAGAGGTGAGTAATTATGGCTGGTGGTAAAACAAGAGAGATAAAACGTAGAATAGGAAGTGTAAAAAATACTCACCAAATTACAAAAGCAATGGATATTGTTTCATCAACAAAATTTAAGAGATTTCACAAAATAGTATTAGATTCACGACCTTATTCTGAAGGAATTAATAATATTCTAAAAAATATTTCACGAAGTATTAAAAGTGAAAAACATCCTCTATTTGAAGGAAAAGATGTAGTTAAAAAAATAGGTATTATAGTGGTAACATCAGATAGAGGACTATGTGGAAGCTATAATAGTGCAATTATAAAAGAGATGACTAAATTTATTGAAAAAAACGATGAAAAGAGTGTCTCAATAATTGCTGTAGGAAAAAAAGTAACGGATTTTTGTAGAAGAAAAGAGCTAGATATGAAAGCACAATATATCCAGTTAATTCCTGAAACAATGTACGAAAAAGCAAAAGAGATTAGTGACAATATTGTAGAATTTTATAATGAAGATATATTTGATGAGGTATATATATTGTATTCGAAATTTATATCAGCATTAAAATCAGATATTACTCTTAAAAAAATGATACCTTTAGAAAGAGCTATTGGAGAACTAAATGGTAATTATATTTTTGAACCTTCTGCGGAAGAGGTACTTACAACGTTATTACCAAAATATCTTAATATTGACATTTATCAATCATTGTTGGAAGCAACAGCAAGTGAACATGCTGCAAGAATGGCTGCTATGAAAAGTGCCACTGACAATGCGGAAGAGATGATAGATAAATTAACTCTTGCATATAATAGAGAAAGACAAGCAGTTATTACACAAGAAATATCAGAAATTGTAGGTGGTGCAAGTGCACTACAGTAGAATCTAACTTTTGCTGTGAGGAGGTAAAAAAGATTGAAAAATAAAGGGACTCTTGTACAGGTAATAGGACCTGTAGTTGACGTTAAATTTGAAGAGAAACTTCCTGAAATATATAATGCATTAGAGATTGCACTAGAGGATAACAGAACTCTAGTTGCAGAAGTACAGCAACATTTAGGAAATAATGTTGTTAGAGCTGTTGCAATGGATGGAACAGATGGGATTATACGTGGTATTGAAGTTGTAGATACAGGTAAACCTATTAGTGTTCCTGTGGGAAGAGGGACATTAGGTAGAATACTTAATGTTTTAGGTGAACCTGTGGATGAGGGTGGAAAAGTTGAAGCTACTGAATATCATCCAATTCATAGAGAAGCACCTACATTTGAGGAACAAGGGACTGAAACAGAGATACTTGAAACAGGAATAAAAGTAGTTGACTTATTAGCACCGTATTCTAAAGGTGGAAAAGTAGGACTATTTGGAGGAGCTGGAGTAGGGAAAACAGTTCTTATTATGGAATTAATAAATAATATTGCAAAAGGGCATGGGGGAATATCTGTATTTGGAGGAGTTGGAGAGAGAACTCGTGAAGGAAATGACCTTTATAATGAGATGAAAGAATCGGGAGTTCTTGATAAAACATCACTAGTGTACGGACAAATGAATGAACCTCCTGGAGCAAGACAAAGAGTTGCACTAACAGCACTTACTGTTGCAGAATATTTTAGAGATAAAGAAGGACAAGACGTTTTACTATTTATAGATAATATATTTAGATTTACACAAGCTGGTTCGGAAGTGTCGGCTTTATTAGGTAGAATGCCATCTGCAGTTGGTTATCAACCAAACTTAGCTACAGAGATGGGTACTCTACAAGAGAGAATCACATCAACTAAAACAGGATCAATTACATCGGTACAAGCAATATATGTACCTGCAGATGACTTAACTGACCCTGCACCAGCAACAACATTCTCTCACTTAGATGCAACTACAGTATTATCGAGACAAATATCAGAATTAGGGATCTATCCTGCAGTTGACCCTCTGGATTCAACATCTAGAATATTAGAACCAGAAGTTGTTGGGGAAGATCATTATAATGTAGCCAGAGAGGTACAAAAAGTATTACAAAGATATCAAGAATTACAGGATATAATAGCAATACTTGGTATGGATGAATTAAGTGAAGATGATAAACTTTTAGTAAATAGAGCAAGAAAAATCCAAAGATTTTTCTCACAACCGTTTTCTGTTGCAGAGCAATTTACAGGGATGGAAGGGAAATATGTTCCATTAAAAGAAACAATAAGAGGTTTTAAAGAGATATTAGAAGGTAAACATGATAACTTACCAGAACAAGCATTCTTATATGTTGGTACAATAGAGGAAGCAATAGAGAAGGCAAACGGAATGAATGAAAGGAGCTAAATAATATGAGTACATTTAATTTAGAAATTATAACTCCTTATAAGATAGCTTACAGAGAAGAAGTTGAAAGAATTATAGTAAGAACAACAGAGGGTGACATGGGGATACTTGCTAATCATGCGCCGCTTGTTTCCGAATTATCAATCGGTGAGATGAAAATTCAAAAAAATGGTGAAGTAAATTATTATTTCATTTCTGGAGGATTATTAGAAATATCTAAATCAAAGGTTACAGTATTAGCAGATAAAGCAATTGATGCAAAAGATATTGATGTAGAAGAAGCAAAAAGGGAAAAAGAGATACTAGAAGCTAAACTTCTTAAAATAAAAGAGGATAGTGAAGCAGCAGCTATACAAAGAGGTTTACAAGAGGCACTTAGTAAGATACAAATTGGTGAACATATATAAAAAGATTAGTATAAATAGGGCAAATTTTATTATCTGCCCTATTTTTTTTTATAAAATTTATCTTGACTAAAATGTTTTTTTTTGATATCATAAATTGAAAATATGATTAAAATATTTATATCTAAAGATAATTGGGATGATAAATATTATAAGAGGAGGAAAAATTTATGAAAAGAGTAATCATGAGTTTTATTTTTGTAATATCAGCATTAATGTTAGGATGTACAGCAGCACAACCACAAGAAACACCAGAACAACTTACTGTTGGGACTGTGCAGCGTAAAATTGAAATAGGAATGTCAGGGGCAGATGTAATAGCAGCATTAGGTTCACCAAATATGGTAACTACAGACGAGCAAAGAAGAGAAACTTGGATTTATGATAAAATTTCTTCAGAAGTTTCAAAAACATCAAGTAGTGCTGGATTTTCACTTTTAATTGTCGGGGCAGGAAAATCATCATCATCTTCTAAAACATCACAAAAAACGATGACTATAATAATAAAATTTGATGAAGAGAGTAAAGTAAGAGACTTTGCATATCATAGTTCACAATTTTAGTAGGGGGATGAAATAATAGCATGAAATTAAGATTAAGTATAATAATTTTACCTATAATTTTATTTTTTATAGGATGTACATCTATACCAAAAGATATAATGAAGCCAAGTGAAGACTCACTTTCGGTAAAACAGATGCAAAGTAGAAGATATGAAAGTAATGATGAAAAAACTATAATGTCTGCAGTAGTTTCTCTAATGCAAGACACAGGTTTCATATTAAATAAAAATAATTCTGAATTAGGATTTATATCAGTACAAAAAACTACAGATGCTGTTAAGGGTGGACAAGTAGCAGGAGCATTAGCATTGGATATATTTAATGCATTTTTAGGAATTGGAAGCTCAAATACATTAGAAGTTGATGATATACAAAAAATAAATGCTTCTGTTGTAATAAAACCTGCTGCAGATAACAATGGAGTGGTAGTTAGACTAACTTATCAAAGAATAGTTTGGAATAAAAAAGGGGAAATATCAAGAGTTGAAACTTTAAAAGAGGAAGAGATGTATAGAATATTTTTTGATAAACTATCAAAAGCAATATTTTTGGAGGCGAATGAGATATGAAGATAAAATTATTTAAAATACTTAGTCTATTTATGTTTATTATGATAACTGGATGTGCTACAACGTCACAACAAATAATGGAAACAGAAGAGAGTCAAGTAAAAATAAGAGCAATGCAAACAAGGGTATTTGATACAAATGATAAAAATTTAATGATGAGAAATACTATTTCAACACTACAAGATTTAGAATTTGTAATTGAGAATGCAGATTTAACATTTGGAACAGTAACTGCTAAAAAATACATACATAATTCTGCAGTAGAAGCAACAGCAACAGTAAAAGAAAAAGGGGAAAATCAAATAACAGTGAGATTAAATGCTAGATACGGAATTAAAATTGTAGAAGATCCTGAAATATACCAAGATTTCTTTACTGCTTTATCAAAATCTATATTTTTAGCAGCAAATGAGATAGATTAATTAATAAATTATTAGAAGATATAATTAGAAATAATCTATATAAAGCCGAATAAAACGTAAAATTACAGTTAGTTTGACTTTTTCTTGAATAATTTATAAGAATATGATATACTAAAAATAAATTAAATTTAACAGAGATAATTTATTTATCATAAAAATATAAAAATAAAAAAGGAGAAAAATATGATTGGGTTAATTTTAGCAATTTTAACATTAATAGCATGGTGGAAATTATTTGAAAAAGCAGGAAGAGAAGGTTGGGAAGGGATAGTACCAATATATAATATTTATGTATTAATGTTAATAATTAAAAGACCGTGGTGGTGGGTATTTCTATTTTTTATACCTGTGGTAAATATAATAATTGCGATAATAACAACTATTGATTTTTTAAGATGTTTTAGAGTACCTAAATGGCATATTATATTAGCAATATTATTTAGTGGTATATATTGGATATACTTAGCATTTGTTGCAAAAACAGACTTTTACGAACCGGNAGAGATAGTAAAATAATTAATAAAAATAGGTTGATTATTAAATCTATTTACATTAATGAATTTTTGATTTAAATAATTTATTAAAGAATGTAGAATTATTAATAATTTTATATTCTTTTTTTTATAGAAAAGGATGATGAAAATGATCATAGGATTAACAGGTGGAATAGCAACAGGTAAAAGCACAGTATCTAGTTATTTAAAAAAAATGGGATATAAGGTAATAGATACTGATGAAATATCTTCTGAAATTATAGAAAATAAGGTTATAATAGACAATATTATTAAGGAATTTGGTAGTGGTATATTATCCGGAAAAAAAATTGATAAGAAAAAATTAAAAAAAATTATATTTGAAGATGAGGAAAAACGAAAAATACTAAATAGTATTATGCATCCAGAGATAATATCTAAAGTAAAATTAAAAATAAAAGAATTTAGTTTAAATAATGAGTTATTAATTGTAGATATGCCACTTTTATATGAGGTATCTTTTGAAAATGAAGTTAATAAAGTTATAGTTGTCTACTTACCTTTTGAAATTCAACTACAAAGAGTGATGAGTCGTGATAATATGGATTACAATGATTCTTGTAATGCAATAAGAAGTCAGATGAGTTTAAAAGAGAAAGTTGATAAAGCAGATTATATTTTAGACAATAGCGGTACATTAGAGGAACTAAAAGAAAAAATATATAAATTAATTCAAAATATAAAAAAAAATGATACAGTATAATAACTGCATCATCTTTTTTTTTATTCAATAGTTTTAACTATAAATTTTATAGCTGTACGTTTTTCTTCGTTAATATCTACATCTACAAAAGCAGGAACACAAACTAAATTTATCCCTGTAGGTGCAACAAACCCCCTTGCAATTGCGATCGCTTTAACTGCTTGGTTAACAGCACCTGCACCAATAGATTGTAATTCGACCGCCTTATTCTCCTTTAAAATACCTGCTATTGCCCCTGCAACAGAATTTGGATTAGATTTTGTTGAAACTTTTAAAATGTCCATTACTATGCCCTCCTTAAATATTTTCTTTCGTATTTTACACAGAACTATTAATATATTTTACTAAATTATGAAAACGTACTTTTAACTATATACTAGAAAAATATTTAATTCCTTCTTTTTTTTAAAATATTTTTTGGATCTATTGTAATTAGTCCGTTTGAAGTCTGTTTTCTTAGTTCAAAGTGAAAAGAATCTTTGGCAATTCCAATTTCTGTGTCATGATTTTTAATATAGTCACCCTTATTTACTTTTAACATATCTAAATTGTAATAAATTGAGATAAAACCATCATTATGAAATAAAAAGACGGAATTACCTAAAGAGGGTTTTTTACCAGAAAATATAACCATACCAGGTGCTGTTGCTTTAATAGATGTAAGAGAGCCAACTCTAAAATCAATACCTGAATTTCTATTATCATTTTTTTCAGAATAATCTTTTAATATAATTATCTCGTCTGTAGGATAAAATATATCATATTTGGATGTAATTTCTGGAGTAGAAGATTTTGCGACCTGTTTAGAGATATCTGTAGTTTGAACCGGTAAAGGTGTATTAGATATTTTTGGAGTTTCAGTAATAGTCGGAACATTTTTAGATGAATCTATATTTTGATTGGATTCCACTTTTTTAGGCTCCGGTCTTTTAATATCATGACTAGCAATAACAGAAGATTCTTTTTTTGTAATAAAATTAGTCGAATTATCATTAGAATTAACCTTAATATTTTCATTAGAATGATTAGGTGAAATTGAATATTCTCTATCTTTTATAGAATATTTATTGGTACCATCATCATAGCTATTAGTTTTTGTAACAGTTTGATGTTTTGTAGTACCATCATCATAGTTTGTAGTACTACATCCAATAATAGATATAAATATTAAAATTAATGTAAATTTTTTCATAGAGACCTCCGTAATATAATGTAATTTATATATAGATTATATCATAAAAATTAGATATTTTATAGTATTTAAGAAAAAATACAATATTATTATCGTCATAATACAGAATAATATTAAATTAAACCACATCCAAAATCATACACAGGACTTTTTTAGTTATTATAACCAGTTTTCAAAACTTCATATTTATTTAAAATATAATTTTATTTTATTATTGATTTTATAAATATCAATATATTTATATACTTAATTTCTTAAAATTGCAAAATTCACTATGATTAAATGTAAGAAAAATTATGATTTTAGAAAAATTTTTAAGAAAGAGAATTTTATAACCTATGAAATGTAATTTTTAGTAGAAATTTTTACTTATAACATTGTAATTTAATTCTCTGCTTTTAAACATTCTTTAATAATATTCAAAAAATTGATATTATACCTCTCGAAAATTATATTTATAGGAATCTATTTTTAAAAAAAATTTAATTATAATTGAAACACATGATATAATCATTAGAATTTTGCTCTATTAATTTAAAAAATATGCTGTAGTAATATTTTATTATATTAGAAAAAGTGTATATCTCTATTTTAAAATTTATAAATTGGGAAGGTAATAGATGAATTTTATATATTTTAAATTAGAAAACATAAATTTTAATTTAAACAATTCAAAATTATAATAAATATGTTAAAGTAAAAAAAAAAATAGTCGATAAATATATTAGGACATAGAAGTAGCCCCTTCTATGATATTTTTAAAACATCCCAAAAAACACTTAAAAATTTAAGTGTTTTTTTATTTGCAAAAATTCGCAATTTATGATAAAATGAAATATCATAAAAAAATAAATATGCTTATAAAAGCGAATAAATCGGGAGGAGATATACCAATGAGAAAAAGAATAGTAGCAGGNAACTGGAAAATGAACAAAACTAATTGTGAAGCAGTTGAAATAATTAAAGAATTAAAAGATTTAGTAAATGGAATTGATAATGTAGGAGTAGTTATAGGTGC
>JGI24712J26585_10002511_pt1 | contig 14935 bp, 15 predicted proteins | sample BioPla3DNA2_FD_26585 | JGI IMG/M metagenome (IMG submission 26585) | reverse complement strand
TTTATAATCAAGGGATAGTAGGGGCGCCCCTCCGCCTCAACAGTAAAAAACTACAGGCATAATTGGTCCAAAAAGAACCATCCCCGATTGACCGCTAATTGACCAAATAATAAAAAAGTCTTGACAAATTATTTTTTAACAGTTATACTATCAAATAGTTAGGTGAAGCTAACATAGCTATATAATACTTATAGGAGTATGGTGATTATTATGGACTTATTAGATGCAAGGGAAGGAACTGAATACATAATAAAGGATATTGTCACAGATGATGAAGAGTTGAATTCTTTTTTGTTTTCTCTTGGTTGCTACAGGGGTGAAGCTATTACGGTTGTTTCCCACTTGAAGGATAGCTGCGTTGTGTCCATTAAAGACGGACGGTATAATATTGACAGTGAACTTGCTGAGGCTATAAAAATCTAACTTCTAATTGGCTGATTTTATATCAGCATTTTTTTCAAAACTTTAGTTAGCCATACCTAACCTGCATTTCAAATAGTTAAACTTAAGCACATCATCCATTGGAAGGTCAAAGGACCTTGGTAATCCCAAGGATTTTAAATATCAAATATAAGATGATAGGTGCAAGTTTGAGTAAATTAAAAATAAGGAGGAAAAAATATGAGAATTGCTTTAACAGGTAATCCAAATTCAGGAAAAACTACAATGTTTAATGCCCTCACCGGTCGAAACGAAAAGGTTGGCAACTGGGCAGGCGTAACCATTGACAAGACAGAACACCATATCAAAAAGACATTTTATTCAGGAGATGAGGAACTGATTGCTGTTGACCTGCCGGGTGCCTACTCCATGTCGCCTTTTACAAGTGAAGAAAGCATAACGAGTGGGTATGTAAGAAAGGAAAATCCTGATGTTATTATCAACATTGTGGATGCAACCAACTTAAGCCGAAGCCTATTTTTTACTACGCAGCTTTTAGAGCTGGGAATTCCTACAGTGGTTGCCCTTAATAAGGTTGATATCAATAAAAAGAAGGAGACCAAAATAGACATAGAAAGGCTGGCGGAAAGACTATCATGTCCAGTTATAGAAACTGTATCTACTTCTGCAGAGGGCTTGCAGGCCTTGGTTGAAAAGGCGGTGGGAANAGTAAATGATACGCAAAAGACCCCATACCTTCAAGGGGACATTGACCTTTCCGACAAGGCAAAGGTTGAAGAGGCGGACCGGAAGCGTTTTGACTTTGTCAACGGAGTGGTAAAAGAGGTTGAAAGTCGTAAAGTACTTACAAGGGATAGGAATTTAAGTGATAAGATTGATGGGGTGGTTACTAACAAGTGGCTGGGCATTCCAATTTTTGCCCTAGTAATGTTCCTAGTCTTTCAAATTTCTCAAGTATGGGTGGGTGCACCACTTGCTGATCTCTTGGTAGAAGGGCTGGAAGGCTTCCAGGCTTGGGTTGGAGGAAGGGTCGAAAACGCAAGTCCTATCCTTCAAGCACTGCTGGTGGACGGGGTTATTGGTGGTGTAATTGCAGTTATAGGCTTCTTACCCCTAGTCATGGTTATGTACTTTTTAATTGCCCTACTTGAAGAATGTGGCTATATGTCAAGGGTTGCTGTAGTTCTTGACCCAATATTCAAGAAGGTCGGCCTTTCAGGAAAGTCTGTTATACCATTTGTAATTTCCATCGGCTGTGCAGTTCCCGGAATAATGGCCAGCCGTACCATAAGAAACGAAAGAGAAAGAAGGGCTACAGCCATGCTTGCCCCATTTATGCCTTGCGGTGCAAAGATTCCTGTAATCTCACTATTTGCAGGTGCCTTCTTTAACAATGCCGGCTGGGTGAGTACCCTAATGTACTTTACAGGGATACTACTTATCTTCCTTGGAGCTTTAATTATAAATGCAGTTACAGGCCATAAGGTTAGAAAGTCATTTTTCATCATCGAGCTACCGGAATATAAGGTCCCATCCCTTTGGACAGCCTTTAAGTCAATGTGTTCCAGAGGTTGGGCCTATATAGTGAAGGCAGCTACCATTATCCTTCTATGCAACACTGCAGTTCAAGTAATGCAGAGCTTTGATTGGAGCTTTAGTGTTGCAGGGTCAGCAGATGCTTCTATACTAGCTTCAATAGCAAGACCTTTCGCCTACCTCCTTGTCCCTATAGTTGGAGTGCTTTCTTGGCAACTGGCGGCAGCGGCAGTCACAGGACTTATAGCTAAGGAAAATGTTGTGGGCACTTTGGCAGTTACCTTTGTGGGATTGGAAAACCTCATCGATGTGGAAGAGTTTGCCATACTGGAAGGGGCAGGGGCAGAGGTTGCCGGAATAATGGCTATAACTAAGGTTGCCGCCCTTGCCTACCTGATGTTTAACCTTTATACGCCACCTTGCTTTGCAGCAATCGGTGCAATGAATGCAGAAATGAAAAGTAAAAAATGGGTTTGGGCAGGTGTTGGACTACAAATGGGGGTTGGATATACTGTAGGCTACCTCGTCTACACCATAGGAACACTTGCAACTAATCCGGCATCCCTAAATGTGGGTGCAGCAATTGCAGGTCTTATGGCAGTCCTTGTCTTTGTACTTGTTGTGCTTGCACTGATTAGCAATACAAACAGGAAGATGAAGGCAGAATATGCCTTGAGCCATTGATTATGGAAAATTATATTATCGGGGCAATTATTCTACTAATAATAGTCGGTATAGTCTTTTACCTTATAAGGGCAAGGAAAAGAGGTCAAAAATGTATCGGTTGCCCATACTCAAAGGAATGCAGTTCGAAATCAAATTGCGGATGTGAAAATAAATAGGAAATAGAGTTGAAAGGACGGTGTGATAGCCGTCCTTTTTGATTCTCCTCCAAAACTCAGGAGTCTGCCTATATGAGCTAATAAAATATGGCAGGCTTAAATACTAAAAAATAATTGCTTCCTGTCCTTATAAACATATCACAATTATGGAGTTTTTTTATGAATACTAGGAGAAAAAAGATTGTACCGGCTTTTGTAGTTTTAATGATATTTTTATTTATTGTATTTCTGTACTTTAATGCTTCTAAAAGAGTGTCAGAATTTGCAACCCAACAAAACATGAATTCTATTTATGAAATATACAAGGCTTTAAAAAAGCATTTCCACATAGAGATTTAAACAATTTAAATGACTTCTTATACTATCTGAGACTTGGCAACAAAGGGGAAAAAGTCTTAATTAAGGCAAGGGACCTTGAGGGAAAAACCTATGAGGAATCATTTGTATACGGGGAAGAAAGGGACCCTATCTTTGGAAGTTCTCCAAATGTCACAGTTATTGGAGATAAGACTAAGGGCGGGACAGGACAAGTTATTGAAATAAAATTGTCCAATGGTAATATTTTTAAATTAACAATAAAGAGAAATAAGGACGATAAGGGGATGGATATAAACAATGTTGGAGTTGAACCGGATATTTACTTTGAAGAGATAGAGGGCTCAGATATGGATAAGAAGATAATTGATGTGATTAAAAAAATTTATTCAAGTTACTAAAGTCTTTGTTAGAAAAGAAGGGTCAAGTTTTAAAATGTATGGTAATAAATGCAGACTTTTCCAACTATTTATACTATGGAGGGGAATATGAACAAGTCAATAATTAAATTGAAAATACAAGTGAAGATAATAGAGAAAAGGCAAGGATAAAAGTTGAAAATACTAAGGCAAATATTTTGATGTTTGCCGGAGATGATGATTTAATGTGGCCGGCTGATACAGCAGCAAAAAATATTAAAGAAAAGAGACCTGAAAAGACAGAGGCCTTTATTTATGAAGGATTTGGGCATTCATTTTTCTCTGAACGAAGTTTTAGTGGAATTTTAGCCGGCGGAACACTTGAAAGAAATGTGGAAGTTGGTGAAGAAAGTATTGAAATTATTTTGGATAGATTAAAGAAATGGCATAAATAGTATAGGATTATTAACAAAGACGGTCAAAAAAGAACCGTCCCCAAATGACCAAGTATTATTTTAACCTATGATAAGAGTAGTATCCTATCTTAGTCGTTTCAACTAAATCCATGTCTTTGAACTTCTTAATGGACTTGCTGATGATTGACTGAGATAGGGATGTTTCTTTTTGAATTTCTGAGTTCATTAGACCAAAATTTGATAGGATTGACGCCTCTGATAGGAGGTTAAAAACAAACTCTTCTGACTTTGTAAATCCATAGCTCCTTCTGTATTCAAGGATTTTATTTTTTTTAAAGTCTATGTCTTTCAATGAGATATCTATTTCTTTAATTAATAACCTTCCTATATCTTCAACAAAGCCATTAATTGACCCGAATTCACGGCCATGCCCTGCCTCTTTAAAGGCCTTATAATAAGCTTTTTTCTTCCTTGAAAATGCCCTAGCAATTTTAAATGAAAAAATTGACCCTGTTGCATGGTATATGCCATAAGAAAACAAAAATCTTCCCATCCTCCCGTTGCCATCATAATATGGATGTATAGTTTCAAAAAGAAAATGTCCAATTATCATTCTTTCATATAGACCAAGACTTGAATTAAATAGCTCAATAAATTCGCTCATAGACTCATTAATTAACTCTTCGCCTTCAATTCCGTTATGAACATTCCTAAAACCATCTGTAATATAAACCGGACCCTTTCTAAAGTGTTTTCCGTCTGGAAGGTCATCTTTCTTAAGGGAGTCCTTAATTAATAGACTGTATATATTATCTAAATCATCAAAATCCTTTATTTTTTTTAAATCTGATTTTAACAAAAGATTGTATGAATTTACTATTGATATAATCTTCTTATCTTTAATTCCTTGTACACGGTTCATAACGGCAAAAATGTCGTGCTTGGTAGAGTAAATATTTTCTATTTCATTTGTAGATTCAACCTCTTCTATAAAATATGATTGAATAATTTGTTTCCTTGCAAAATTAGAAAAGGAATTCAAGGCATCATCAAGTTCATTCTGCTTTTGTTGAAGGTCATTTAAAATATTAATGGTATCCCTTGAAAAAGAATAAAAATATGGCTTATTAGTCTTCTCAAGAAAGAATATTGTTTCCTTAGAATTTTTTATACTGGTTAGCAAGTCTTCAAAGGCATCTTTACTCAATTTATAGAATTCTTTTTTAAGCTTCATAAAATCCACCTCAATTTACAAACAAATCCTCAGAAAAGCAAATCATTTTGTAAATTATAACATATTTTACAAACAGATTGTAGTTATTTCTTTTTTGTTTGTAAAAATAATTGAAATTTACTATTGACGATTGTCTGCAAAGCCAGACAAAAAAAGGAGTGGACAATTCCACTCCTTAAAATAATAACCTATTCACCCATCAGATACTTCAAATAGGGTGAGTCAATCGGCAGCAATATTACTGTTTCCTCGCCTATGGAGTCCTTGTATGAATTCAGTGTTGTGAACATCTTAAAGAAGTCCTCATCCTTCCCGTAGGACTCGTTGTAAATCCTTTGGGCTTCCTTTTCCCCCTCTGCTACGATTGTCTTGGCTTCCGACTTGGCTTTGGCTAGGGTTTCTTGGACATCCCTGTCGACCTCTGCCATGATTCTGGTCTTTTCCGACTCTCCTTGTGAAAGGTACTCTTGAGCCTTACTTGCCCTCTCTGAAATCATCCTCTTATAGACGGACTCTTCGTTGGATTGAGGCAGGTCAATCCTCTTCATTTGCACATCAACTATTTCTATCCCGTTCTTGTTTCTCGAAAGGTTTTCATTGATTATCTCTTGGACAACCCTGTCAACATCGCCACGGTTGTTGTCTTTTGCATTTATTATGGTTCCATATTCAAGCCTACCCAGCTCATTCCTCACTGCCGAATACATAATATCAGACAGTCTGTTTTCTGCCCCTTGGATGGTTTTAAGGGTTTCCAGCATTTGGATTGGGTCGGATATCTTCCACAGAGTATAGTAGTCAACCATAATCCTCTTCTTGTCAAAGGTGTTGACCTCTGTTGGAGGCACATCATAGAATAAGAGGTTATTAGGGAGCTTTAAGACATTTTCTATAAAGGGGACCTTAATATTTAGCCCCTGCCTTTCTTCGACCCTGACTATCTTCCCGAACTGCTTTATTACTGCATATTCATTTGGCTTAACTATATAGAGGTTTGAAATGAATATCAAGACTGCAACTATCAACAATAGGACCAATATAAACTTTAAGCCTGTATTTTTCTTTTTAGTTGTTTCCGACATTTTGTCCCCCCCTATTCAACAAGTCATTAATTGGCAGGTACTTGACCGTAGACCCGTTGCTGTCCACAATCATAATCTTGGCATCCTTGTAAACATTCTTCAAGGTCTCAATGGAAAGCCTTTGACGGGTTACATTAGGATTTTTTGTATACTCTGAGTATAGGGCGTTGAAGCTTGCCACATTACCCTTAGCCTCTTCTATTAGGGCAATCTTTTCACCCTCTGCCTTGCTCAAGATGGCTTTGGCTTCACCCTGTACCTGGTTTAACTTCTCGTTCTTATACTTATTCGCTTCGTTTACCTTAGTAATCCTCTCTTCTCTTGCATCGGTTACCGCCTTGAAGGCCCTGTCAACTTCATCGTTTGGCAGGTCCACATCCTGTAAGTTGACATTGACTATGGCAACACCCATCTTATAGTGGTCAACCAATTCAATCAGGCTTTCTCTAATTTCCCCTATAATCTTAGTCCTACCATCTGTAAGGGCATCGTCAACCAGAGAGTTCCCAATTACATTCCTAAGGGAAGAGCTGGTTGCATTCTTTAAGATTTCCTTTGGGTCCTCTGTATTGTATGTGTAGGCAATTGGGTCGACTATCCTCCATTGGACCTCCAAGTCGGCAAGGATAATATTTTCATCCCCAGTTATCATCTTGGACTCCGACTCAATCACATCTATTTTGCCGTCATTGTTTTGGTCATAGCCAAGCTGCATGGAAAAGGTTTCCTTAGAAAGCTTATGGACTTTTTGGATGGGGCTTGGGAGCTTGAACTTCAAGCCCGACTCTAATATGTCACCCGACGGCTTGCCAAAGGTTGTGATGAAGGCATATTCAGTTTGGTCAACCGTAAAAAATGAAGACTGGATAAAGATAAATAAGACAATGGCAAGTATCACTAAGGCAACTTTTTTAAAGCTGAATTTAAAGTTCGGCATCTCAAATTTTTTCTTTTCGTCTTCTTCATTCATGTAGTAAACATTGCTGTCTCTTTTTGCTTGTCTTTTCCTAAGAAATTCAACAAGCTTTTCTACAAGTACAAAGACTATAAGTGCTAGTACAATATATGGCATAAAATCCCTCCTTATAAAAAGTATACCCTTTTTTTCACATGTATGCAATTTTTTGTGAATAATTTTAGAATTAGAACCTAATTTTAACCTACTTGTAATAAAGGAGGCCTAAGCCTCTGTTATAATAGGATAAGGATATAAGCTTCGTAAATCGTCATTGCGGGGAGCAAGTCGATGAAGCAATCCGGTATATAGGCTATATGATTAACTTTTAACTGCCAATTTTAAGATAAGGACAAAAGGAGGAAAGAATGAAAAAACGAATATCTTTAATTTTAGCAATTCTTATACTTTTCTTAAGTATGAGTGTGTCTGCGGAAACAATTTGGGAAGGGAGGGACTTGGAAAAGCTTGCGAAGACTGTCACCCATGAGCACATCGAAAGGTTTACAACTTCAGGTTGGTTAAACCTCCATGTGGTGAGGGTAAACACAAGGGACTCTGCCAACGAGATAGTGCCTATTTTTTCCGGCAAGGGGATTTCAAACAGGGAGTCGGTCCTGAATATGATGAATGAAAATGACCTCTTGGCGGCTGTCAACGCTTCCTTTTTCAATAAGGACTCAACCTTAATCAACACTATGGTAAGGGATGGGAAGGTCCTTGTATCGGCAGGAAAGACAGACGATATTCCTTCCTTTGTTGAGACCAAGCAAGGAGACTTTGTAATTGGAAACTATTCAATTCCTGTTGGTTACTACAATGTAACCAAGAACTACTATGTAGATGACATGCCCTATAACAGGTTTGGTTATTCGGGGGGAAGTCCGGTTTCTATTTTGGATTCCAACAATTCCAAGATGTCCATAGGCAAGAAATATGGGGATAGGACTTTGGAGGTTGTTGTAAGAAATGATCTTGTTGTAGAATTGAGGGAAAACCAGCCCCCAATTGAAATTCCGGCTGACGGTTATGTCATTACCGGCGTGGACTATGCCATTACAAATAGGAGCCTTGATAAGATTGATATTGGTGACAAACTAAGTTTGGAATTTGAAAACTTCGAACTCCCCAATATAAAGAACAGTATAAGTGGCGGAACTGTAATCCTTGAGAAGGGACAGGTCGTGGAAAAGGGTATCAAGTCACCGGGAAAACACCCAAGGACTGCTCTTGGCATTAACTGGGACGGGTCAGAGATTATATTTTTAACAGTTGACGGTAGGCATTCGTCCTTCAAAGGTGTAGACTTGGCAACTTTAGCCGGCCTAATGAGGGAGTTAGGTGCGGTGAACGCTATTAACTTTGACGGTGGCGGGTCTACAAACATGGGCATCAAGGCAAGGGGCGAGGACAAGGCTACTATTGTTAACATACCCAGCCAAAAGAACAGGCAGGTTGTTAATGCCATAGGTGTGAGGAATACCGACACTGAGGTTGGTCCTCTTACAAGCCTTAAGCTAGATATGAATGATACAGCCTTTATATATATAGGGACTGACATTAAGGTTACCGGCTATGATGATAACATGAACAAGTTAAGCCTTGACCCTTCTGAGATAACTTATTCTCTTTCAGGTCTTGAAGGGACCTTTGAAGGCTCAAAATTCACTCCGAAGAGTCAGGGGAACGGGACAATAACTGTTACTGCCGGAGGTGTTTCAAAGGACCTGCCTATAAGGGTTATCGGCAGCATCTTAGATATCGAGGCAGACACTAAGCTTATCAATGTGAGTCCGGGTGAGAGTGTTGAACTTCCAAGCTTTACAGCCATCGACACGGCAGGCACTAGCGGAAGGCTAGACCCATCAGATGTGGGCTTGACGNTTTATGGAGATATTGGCTCAATAACGGAAGGCAGGTACTTCCAAGCCGGTAGTGTTGAAAAGAGGGGGGCGATTTCCGCCAAGTTTGGAGAAGGGGTAGAAAATATAATTGTAAATGTTGGAAGTAGGAAGGTGCCTATTAGTGTATTTAATAAGGATGCAGTCACTGTTTCCAAGTATCCGGATACGGTTGAAGCTTCTATACTGGCAGAAAACAACCAGGTTACACTAAATTATGACTTTACCAAGTCTGACCAGACAAGGGCAGCCTATGTTGACTTTGTAAAACCTGCAAAGATTCCTGAAGATGCTATATCTATCGGGATGACAGTGGTTTCTGACGGGAACGGGGCTTGGTTAAGGGGTGTCCTTGTAGATAGCAAGGGTACTGAGAGGACTGTTGACTTTTCAAGGAGGCTTGACACGGTGGGGGATATCTATGTGGAGGCAGATGTGCCGGCAGGGGACTTTTCTTTAAAGAGGATATACCCTGTGGAAACCGAGAGCCAAAACAAGTATGTGGGTCAATTGGTCTTTAAAAACCCAACTGTAAACTACCCTCATAATTCAGCCATTGGTAACCTACCAAAGGCAAGCTCTTCAATAGACCCGAAGAAGACAGACAATAAACTTCCTAACTCTATAGAGGTAGCCTTTATGGCAGAGCCGACGGTCAAGAATAATAAGTTGAAATTTAACTCCCATGCCAAGTATGCAAATAGCTTAAAGGTCAATAATGTTGTTTCCTTCAACAACTTTTCGGATAAGTATAAGCAGGCAATGGCAGGCAGGACTATTTACAATGGTGGCGGGGTCTTAAAGGGTTATTCACTCCCTAACACCTACCTATTGACATTTACCGGAAACAAGGGGTCTATTTGGGAGTCAAGTCCAGCCCAATGGAGGGAGATAAGGAACTTGTCCAACAGGCCAGAGAAGAACATTCTAATTTCAATAGATACTAAGATTTTTGGCGAAGACTCCCTTTCCGACAAGAAGGAAGCCGACCTATTCCACAAGTTTATGAAGGACCTTAAGGCGGCCGGGAAAAATGTAATCGTGGTGGAAAAGTCTAAGGTAAATTACAACACCATGAGGGACGGGGTTAGGTATATTCAAGTAAATAGAAATTATATAGAAAGCAATGCCGACTTTAAAAAGATCACAAGCCTTGTTATAAACTTGAATGACCAAGACTTCACCTTCAGATACCATAAACCATTTTAATTAATTTGATTAAAGAAAATTATCCTCCCGCCGATACTATTAACGGGAGGAGATTTTTTTATTCAGGGGGTGAAGAATTGAAAATTGCAAACCATAATCTTTTTATGATGTCTGACAGCAGGAAGACGGAAGTCAATTTAAAGGGGGAGGCTCTTGATATTGCCAGAGCTACTGGCATTAAAGGGGACAGCCTGTTATACGAAAAGGATTCTTTTAACTTTAAATATTCTGAAACTGAATCAAATGCCATGTCTTACTTTGGGAAGGATTACATGGACCTGTCTGACGAGTATAAGAAGTTCTTAGAGGAGGACAAGAAGGGTCGAGAGGCTGAGAAGGCTTTGGAAGAGATGCAAAATTCTCAAAAGCAGGATGAAACCAAGTCCCTTTACAATTGGATGAAGCCGGAGGAAACAATTTTTGACCAACTCTTATCCAATGCTGAAGAGTTAAAGAAGAGGTTATTGGAGTTACTTAAGGAATTATTTGGTTATGAGGATGATGGGAAGGACTACCTGTCTGACTTGAAAGGGTTAAATTTCGAAAATCCTCAAGTTACGCCATTGGTTGATTCCGGAGGACAAGCCAGAGGTATGAGGATATCCTATGAAAGGAAGGAGTTCAAGTATTCTAAGGAGACGGTTAAGTTCCAAGCCAGTGGCTATGTGCAAACTGAGGACGGAAAGTTTATTTCCTTAGACCTCAATTTCCATTCAAAGAATGTGGAGATGAGCCTTTCAAGAGACAGGATTGATATTGATTTGAACAAGTACCAAGCTGACCCGTTGATAATAAACCTGGACGGCAAGCACCATGGCTTGTCTAACATAACGATTGATTTCGACTTGGATGTGGACGGGGTCATGGATAGGATTTCCTTTGCTCGAGAAGGGGCAGGCTTCCTAGCCCTAGACAAGAATGGTGACGGGAAGATTAACGACGGGACTGAACTCTTTGGACCTCAGTCAGGAAACGGATTTAAGGACTTGGCTGTCCATGACGAAGATGGAAACGGCTGGATTGATGAAAATGACAGTGTCTTTAAGGATTTGAAAATTTGGACACTGGCCGACGGTGAGCCAACTCTAATATCTTTAAAGGAGGCAGGAGTTGGGGCAATCCACTTGGGTTATGCAACAACTAATATGCAGGTCATGAATGATAGGCAGGATGCAAGGGGGACCTTGAGGTCAACGGGTATATTCTTAAAGGAAACAGGGGAAGTCGGGTCAGTGCAACATATTGACCTGACCTTATAGGTTTAGACTTATTTAGAAATTTAACGAGTAAGGAATATAAGCAAAAAGATGCTATTTGTTGGCATCTTTTTTTGCTTCTTCATAAGCCATTGCAAGGAGGGGGGCGAAGACCAAAGAGATAGACTCAGACAATGATACTTTCCACAATAAAAAACCGGATTGCTTTATTTGGTTTGCAATGATGAGCTTGGTTGCACTGGGTGAGTGGTTGGACTTGCGAAGCCGGTTTCAATCCGTATGTGCGGCTACCAACCCCCTCTTCATTAAAAGCTTTATTTACTATTGATTATTCTTGTGTTAAAATAAAGCAGTGGAGGTGTTTCTATGAAGATGTTGATGTTCTCCGGACCTAATAGCAACTCAGGAAAGACACTTGTTACTTCTGCTGTCCTTAGGTCTTTAAAAAATAGAGGGTTGGATATTGCTGGCTTCAAGTCAGGGCCAGACTTTGTGGACAGGTATTTTTTAAGGGTTGCCTCTCAGAGGAGGGCCGGAAATCTTGACCCCTTCTTGATGGGGAAAGAAGGAATGGACATGGCCCTATCCCTTGCAAAGACGGACTATGCCTTAGTCGAAGGGGTCATGGGCTACTATGACGGCATGTCCAACGGATGGGAGGGGTCATCCTTTGATATAGCAAGGACCTATTCCATACCTACAGTCATAATTTATTCGCCAAAGGGTGAGATGTTTACAGCCATAACCAAGCTAAAGGGGATGGTTGATTTTTCTGGAGGTCTTATAAGGGGTGTGATTTTTAACAAGTGCTCGGAAAAAATGTATGATATGCTTGCTGAAAAGCTTGAGGAATATACGGAGGTTAAGGCTCTGGGTTTTATCCCTATGGACAAGTCCTTGGCAGTTGAAGCTGACAGGCTTGGACTTAGGCTTTCAGAAGAAAGCCAGCTAGATGACTTCTTAGAGAGGGCAGGGAATTTGGTTGAAAGGACCTTGGATATGGAGGGGCTTGTTGGACTATTCAATGATGTCCAGACTCCAAAGAGAGGGCCCTTGAAAGGCAGGGGGATAAAGATTGCAGTTGCCTATGATGAGGCCTTTGCAAGTCTTTATACTGAAAACCTAAGCCTGTTTGAAGAGCTGGGTCATGTGGAATTCTTNTCACCACTGAAAGACAAGGCTTTACCCAAGTGCGACTTGCTTTACCTGCCAACCGGCTACCAGGTTGAATTCGCAGAAGAGCTTTCAAGGAACTTATCTATGCTTAAGTCTATAAAAGATTATATAGAAAGTGGCGGCTACTGCCTTGCAGAAGGAGGGGGCTTTGAGTATTTGAATAAAAAACTGAACGGGTTTACTATGGCCGGTTTGTTTGAAGGGGAAGTTTTGAAAACCGATAGGTTAAATAACTTTGGCTACCATAGCTTAAAGCTTGAAGGGTCCATACTGGGGACCTGCCAAATAAATGTCCACGAGTACCATAAGTCAGAGATACTTGGACCGGGTCCGGCTTTAGGAGAGGCTATAAAGAATGGGAAGTCCAGACCTGCCGGCTTTCAATATAAGAATACACTGGGTCTTGAGCAAATCATCAACTTTGCAGGGGCAAAAGATGCTTTGGAATATTTGGTGGATAATAAAAGCTTTAGGTAGAGTCTATTGATAACTAGGGCTTATATATAGTTGTAGGTTATAAAAGGATTTATCAAGTTGACAATATGGGATATATCCTATTTAATATATAAAAAGATATTAGGAGTGACTATGGAAAATTTCACAGTAGAGTATTTTGAAAGAGAAGATGGCACATTTCCTGCTGAAGAATTTATTTTATCTCAAAATATAAAAATGAGGGCAAAGATATTTCGTATGCTAGAATTGTTGGAATTAAAGGGAAATGAATTAAGAGAACCTTATTCTAAGAAGATTTCAGATGACATATACGAACTTAGAACAAAACAAGGCAGCGATATTACTCGGATACTATATTTTTTTGTTGTAGATAAAAAAAATTATTTTAACAAATGGCTTTGTTAAAAAATCAGAAGAAACTCCAAGAAATGAAATTGAAAGAGCAGTTAAGTACAGGAAAGAGTATTTGTCAAATTGGAGGTAAAGACTATGGGAAAGAATTTTCGAGAAAGTTTAAATATTCAGATGAAAAATCCGGAATTTAAAAAAGAGTGGGATAACTTAGATACACAATTTCAAATAATAAAAGCGATAGTTGAGGCAAGGGAAGAACAACATATTACACAAAAGCAGCTTTCTGAAATGACAGGCATTGCTCAAGGGGACATCAGTAAGATAGAAAATGGGAATGCAAATCCCTCTGTAAAGACTCTAAACAGAATAGCCAACGCTGTTTTTCAGCCAATTTAAATAAGAGCCGACATGCTTTGGCTGCATAGTGGTGACCTCTAAAGTTTTCATAGACCCTAAAGCCGATATTTCCACCAATATAGGTCTTCTCATTGTGTCCAATCCTCAGGTCACACTTGCCAACCTCAACACCGTCAAGCTTATGTATAGTAAAGTAATAAGCAGGCAGCCACTTTTTTTCAGGCTGTGCCTCTGCAGTCCTCTCTAATTCTAAATATATTTCTCCATCATTCAAATCTTCAGTATTGAAAAACATAATTACCTCCTTAGCTCCAACCTATAGCTATGCCCATTGGGCATGACCCTAAAGGGTACAAAGCCAAGTTTCATAAAGAGCCTTTGGGACCCGATGTTCCATTCATAAATCTCTTCCACTTGAATTTCCTTAAAGTCAAGTTCCTTTGCCCTGTCAATTAAGGCTCCCACAACCCTTGTCCCAATTCCTTGACCACGATACTTCTTCTCGCCAATCATTATGGGCATATCAAGCTCCTCAAAGGCAACATCNCCGATAGGTTTGTATTCTCCATCTTCAAGGACTTCTATAAAATATAATTCCGACCCCTCATCTTGATAGGAATACATCTTCTTCATTAACTTTGGAGTGTAAGGGTCTCTGTCCCCGTCGATTAGCCAGACAGTATCCTTGTCTTGGTACCATTCAAGGGCAAAGTCATATACCCAGTCAAACTTCCTAAGCCTTAAGTTTTCATCTATTTGTATAATTTCCGGTTGTTCAATTCCTTCTATTGCCATTCTTTCCTCCTTATCTTACCTAAGGATATTTTAATATAAAGAGGGCTTCTTGTCCATAAAATTAATATAAGCTTGACTTTCACTTAAGAACAATATATAATGTTNATTTAAATCATAAAAGCAAAATATAAGGAGGTATTATATGGCAAAGTTTACTATTGATGCAGAAAAGAGATACTTTTCATTTGATAAGGACCATGAACCTGTGGAGAGGGTCAAGCCGGGCGACCAAATCACCTTCAACACAGTGGATTGTTTTTCATGCCAAATTAAGGAGCCAAAGGACCTAGTAACTGACATTGACTTTGACCAAGTCAATCCCGGAACTG
>JGI24712J26585_10002508_pt1 | contig 14944 bp, 10 predicted proteins | sample BioPla3DNA2_FD_26585 | JGI IMG/M metagenome (IMG submission 26585) | reverse complement strand
GAGCCACAACATGGTGATATATGCAATGGCAGCCGGCGGAGTATCGGTAGGAAGCCTGTTTCTGGCGGGATATCTCCCGGGTGCAATGCTGGCAGTATCGTTAATGGTCGCTGTGTATATCATCACATTGAGGAGAAAATACCCAAAAGGGGATAAATTCAATCTGATAAATTTGTTTAAGCAGATCGGTAGATCGTTTTGGGCAATGGCTGCAGTTCTGATCGTTGTCGTAGGAGTTGTCACCGGGAAATTTACCGCCACCGAGTCGGCCGCTATTGCGGTTATCTACAGTTTGATTGTAAGCTTATTTATTTACAAAGGCATTACGTGGAAAGGCGTATGGAAGGCATTTGAAGAATGCGTCGATACATTATCAATCGTACTCATTCTGATCGCAACTTCCAGTATTTTCGGATATTTACTCACACACCTCCATGTGCCTCAACACGCAGCTAACGCATTGATTGGTATTTCGGACAACCCGATAGTTCTTGCGCTTCTGATAAACCTTATTTTACTGGTTCTCGGNTGTATTATGGACATGGCACCAATTATTCTGATTACAACGCCAATCCTGCTGCCGATTGCGNCTTCCATCGGCATCAGTCCNATTCAGTTCGGTATTATAGTTGTTCTTAACTGCGGNATCGGCTTACTAACACCGCCTGTCGGAGCCGTACTTTTTATCGGGTCGGCTGTCGGAAATGTTCCGATAGAACGCCTTGCGAAGGCAACCCTGCCGTTCTACCTTGCGATGATTGGCACACTGTTGCTTGTAACATTCATACCCGAAATCAGCATGTGGCTGCCATCATTGTTGATGAAGTGAGTGAAAGCGTATGAAATATCAGTTTACAATTAATACAACTGCATATGATCTCTGGCAGCTTTCGATGTATGGAATTTATGGCTCGATAGTTGGAGCCACTAACACGGCATTTACGGCTGCGATGATTTTGCTTACCGTCCGCTTTTTTTCAAATGTCCATATTATTCTTAAGTGCCTGCTTATATTAGCATGTTGTTTGTTTCCGATCATACAACCATTGCTTGTATATATACGGGCAAGAAAACAGGTTAAAAATGTTCCGAAAGATGTTAATTTGGGCTTCGACGATCAAGGGATACATGTTAACATCGGCGATCAGAAATCCGACATTGACTGGAACAATGTGACAGGAATAACAAAAAAGCCGACATTGATGGTGATATATACGTCGGCACGGCATGGGTATGTTTTAACGAACAAAGTACTCGGAGATCAAAAGAAAGCTTTTTATAACTATATTTGCTCTAAATTAGAAAAGAAGTAGTTTTGAATCAGTGAACATGTGACAGGAAGCCTTTTGGAAAAATGGCTTCCTGTTATTTTAGTTATAATATCGAAGAAAAACAGTAACAGCTTGTTAAGTACAATTGTATTGTCACAGAAAGCATATCTGGTTGCTTTGATGCATACCGTCAAGGCAGCCGTGGTTATCAAGTATTTCTATTACCGATTTGCTCACACCTGCCCTGATTTTTAAATCATCAACCGAAAGGAAAGGACCATTATCCCTTGCATCGGCAATACGGCGTGCTGCAGCTTCACCAAGACCCTGAAGCGTGTTCAGCGGCGGAAGGATTCCTTTATCCGTGATAATAAAACGTGAGGCATCCGATTTATACAAATCCACAGGTAGGCAATTGATACCGCGAGCATACATTTCATTTGCTACTTCCAAAATCGTAAGAATGTTTTTCTCCCTTTGCGTTGCTTCATTTCCCTTTCTTTCCAGTTCATTTATTGACCTTAATACCGCATCACGCCCTTTTGAAACAATATCCGCATCAAATTCATCGGCCCTGACAGTAAAATACGCGGAATAAAACGCATGCGGATAATACACCTTAAACCATGCTATACGAAAAGCCATCATTACATAAGCAGCAGCATGCGCTTTTGGAAACATATATTTAATCTTTTTGCAGGAATCTATATACCAATCAGGTATACCCGCTTTTTTCATAATTTCTTCGTACTCCTCAGTCAGCCCTTTTCCCTTCCTGACATCCTCCATTATTTTAAACGCACTGAGCGGTTCAATTCCATTATTTATTAGTGATATCATAATATCATCACGAGTAGTAATAACACCCGACAGGGTTGCTATATTATTTCTTACCAGTTCCTGGGCATTATTTGTCCATACGTCTGTTCCGTGCGATAACCCTGAAATTCTTACCAATTCCGAAAAAGTTGATGGCCTGGTTTCCACAAGCATTTGACGTACAAATCTTGTGCCGAATTCAGGTATTCCAAAAGTCCCCACTTCACTTCCTATTTCTTCTGCCGTAACTCCCAATGGTTCTGTGCTTCTGAAAATCTCCATCGTATTTTTTTCTCCTATTGGTATCGTTTTCGGATTCACGTTAGTGATATCCTGAAGCATCCTAATCATAGTAGGATCGTCATGTCCCAGAATATCAAGCTTAAGGATTCGCCCACTAATCGCGTTATAGTCGAAATGGGTCGTGATTATATTTGAATTCACATCATCTGCAGGCCTTTGGACTGGTGAAAAATCATATATCTCCATATCATGGGGTACAATCATAACGCCTCCGGGATGCTGCCCGGTGGTACGCTTAATACCGGTACATCCTGTCACCAGACGGTTTATCTCCGCATTAGTAGCCATTATTCCCTTCTCGTCAAGGTAACCTTTCACAAAACCAAATGCCGTTTTTTCAGCTATCGTTGCTATCGTTCCGGCTCTGAACACATGCTGTTTTCCAAACAACTCTTCCGTATATTTATGAGCTTTTGATTGATACTCCCCTGAAAAATTCAGATCTATATCCGGTTCCTTATCACCGTCAAAGCCAAGGAAAGTTTCAAAAGGAATGTCATAGCCGTCTTTTGTAAGAAGCTGCCCGCATTTCGGGCATTTTTTATCCGGGAGATCAAAACCGCATCCCGTATCAAGAAACTCGGAATAAAGGCAATTCTCACACCTGTAATGTGCCGGAAGCGAATTAACCTCGGTAATTCCTGTTAAATACGCGACAAACGAAGAGCCAACCGAACCGCGTGAGCCCACGAGATAACCGTCCTTGATTGATTTTGATACAAGCTTGCGCGCTATTATATACATAACCGAAAAGCCGTTCTTGATAATAGAATTAAGTTCTTTGTCAAGTCTTTTTCGAACCAGTTCAGGAAGCGGGTTTCCATACAACGATGCCGCTTTCTCTTCCGAAACATTTTTTATATCCTCTTCGGCTCCGTCAATACAAGGAGGAAAAGTCCCCTCCGGTATAGGGGTGATATCGTCTATCCTGTCCGATATCATCTGCGTATTTTTTACCACGACCTCAAATGCGGTTTCTTCACCTAAATATGAGAACTCACTGAGCATTTCTTCGGTTGTCCTGAAAAAGAGCGGCGCCTGATTATCTGCGTCATCATAGCCCTGACCGGCTTGAAGTATACGCCTGAATATTTCATCCTCAGGATCAAGAAAATGAACATCGCAGGTTGCTACAACAGGCTTGTTTATGACTCTGCCAATTTCAACAATTTTACGGTTGTATTCTCTTAATTCTTCATACCCGGAAACCTCTCCTGAATCAACCATAAAACCGTTATTCTTGAGCGGCTGTATTTCAAGATAATCATATAAATCGGCTGTCCTGATTATCTCTTCTTCACTTTTGCCTGCCGCAACAGCCCTGAAAACTTCACCGGATTCACACGCACTTCCTAAAATAAGACCTTCTCTGTACTTTGCAAGTACAGATTTCGGCACTCTTGGCCTCTTGTAAAAATAGTTCAGATGGCTTTCCGATATTAATCGGTATAGATTCTTAAGCCCCGTCTTGTTTTCCACAAGCAGTATCGCATGAAAGGTATCCGTATTTTTATAATCGATTTGACCGTTTTTTTCCTTTTTTTCTTCTCCAAGTAAATATATTTCAACTCCATAAATCAATTTAATTCCATGCTTTTTCGCCGCCGAGTGTGCATCCGGGAAAGCCTGAACTACACCGTGGTCGGTAATTGCGATAGCTTTATGCCCCCATTTTGCAGCCCTTTCGACAATAGCTTCAACCGGTGTTATTGCATCCATCTGGCTCATTTTTGTATGGAGATGAAGTTCTACCCTCTTTTGCCCGGCGTTGTCACTTCTTTCGGCAATACTTGTTCCCATAATGGCTTTCGCTCTAATAGTAAGCTCTTTACTAAATGTATCATACTGAGCATCTCCGTTAACCAACAGCCAGTCTCCCGGGTGTATTCTTTCATTTAATGACACAAGCTGCCTTTCGGTTAAAAAACACTTAATTGTCAATGTATGTGTATAGTCTGTTATATCAAAAGAAAACAAAGTCTTTCCGTTTTTAAGGGAACGTGTTTCAATCCGGATAACCTTCCCCTTAACCGTTATCCGACCCGAATCAATTGTGACCTCGGACATCGGCACTGTTTCATCATTAAAAGCCTTTCCGTACATCACATTTGTATTTGAACCATTCTTTGATTTGTAAACTGATGTATTGTCCGATATTTTTTTGTTTCTATCTTTTTCGGCCTTTTCCGAATTGTATATGATTTTTTTCACCGTTTCCGCTTCTTTGATAACTTTATTCTTTATATAGCTGTTCCTGTCATTTTCATCGAAAGGCGGATCGATAAATGATACACTAACGCTTTGGCCGAAACATGTTTTAAAAAATTTTTCCAATATTTTGTGACAATTACCCGCCTGTAAAATCATACTGCCGTTTGTGGACAAATAAACATTTAAGTTTGTACCCTCAAGCACGAATCTCGCTTCTTCCAGAAAACAGGCATAATGTTCGGATTGTCCGGCCATAATCCGGACAAAATCTTCTTTATAGCTATTAATAAAATCACAGTCTATCTTTTTCACTTCGAAATGCGGTATTACCAATACAGGCATATTAAAATAACTGCTGAGCGATTCTTCAAGAGTAAAAACTCTGTTAATTCGAACCACGTTTGGCAATTCGAGATGTATTTCCATCCTGCCGAATTTTTTATTGAACTTAACTTTTGAAATGAGAGCATTGTTAAAAGAATCGAAGAGTTCTTCATCAACAGTAATTTCATAAAAAACGTCCTTAAAAAGCCGCTTTTTATCTATCGTATTGTGCATTATGTAATCCCCTTTTATTCTTTTGCAATTAAATCAAGAGTAAAAACAATCCATACCCGGTTTGTTTCTATTTTATCATAATGGCGGTTACGTGCAAGCGCATAATCAAACTAAATTCTTTATTGCTATTGACTCTATTACTTCTTTTATATATAATATTAAGCGTTTAATTGTTAAATGCTTAACTAAAGCAGTAACCGATGTATAGGAGCAAATAAATGCAGCGTAAAAAGACTGTCATATCCCTTGAAAAGCTTAATATAATCCGGCGTATACTCCGTCGTAAAGGAACAATAAACTTTCCCCTTTATCCCGGCCAGCTTCATATTCTGGAATTTGTCAAAACGCATAGCGGCTGTACACAGTCGGAGGTTGCTCAAAATTTACTTATTACACCTGCATCCGTAGCTTTATCCACAAAGAGAATGGAAAAATCGGGCTTACTCAAAAAACAGCCGGATGATAAGAATTTGAGGTGCAAGAGGCTGTTTATAACCAAAAAGGGTGAACAATTATCATTACACTGCAGAAAAGTATTTGATGAGATAGATAATGCAATGCTTGAAGGCTTTTCGGAAGAAGAACTGGAAACTTTTAATAATTTTATTGATAGATTTTTAGCAAACCTTACTAAAAAATACTCTTTGGATGTGGAAGATATGGACTTTTTCTCGTTATATGCCATGAGCAACAAGATCAAATTCAATAGAAAGAGGAAATCTTAAATGATTAGAAAACTGATTCCTTATATCGGAAAATATAAAATATATGCAATCCTCGCTCCCATTGCAGTTATCGTTGAAGTATTTCTTGAAGTAAACATACCGCGTATAATGGCAAAAATAGTCGATATCGGAATAGCAAACCGTAATTTGGATTATATTCTCAAAATGGGCGCTATGATGATTTTAATGGCTCTTGCCTCACTTATCCTCGGAGCCCTTGCCGCCCGATTTGCTTCGGTTGCAAGCAGCGGTTTTGCAAAGGAAATACGAAGAAACATGTTTTACAAAATTCAGGATTATTCTTTTGCCAATATGGATAAATTTCCTACATCATCTCTGATAACAAGGCTTACGACCGACGTAACAAATACCCAAATGACTTTTATGATGATGATCCGCATGATGATTAGAGCNCCTATCATGNTAATTATGGCAANATTTATGGCAGTGTCGATAAATGCAAGATTATCTTTAGTTTTTATGTTTGCGATACCTTTTATGGCTATAGCATTGTATTTCATTNCNACAAGAGCTTACCCNAAATTCAGGGCGATGTTCAAAAAATTGGACCGGATGAATGCCGTTATTCAGGAAAACCTTATTGGGATACGTGTTGTGAAGGCTTTTGTAAGAGGCGAATATGAAGAGGAAAAATTTAAGGATATTGCCGATCAGGTACGCGAAACTCAATTGCGTGCCGAACGTACTGTGATATGGAATATGCCTATCATGCAATTTGCGATGTATGGCTGTATGCTCGCAATTTCCTGGTTCGGAGGGAATTTAATCATATCCGGAAATATGTTAGAAGGCGAATTAATGGGGTTTATCAGTTATGTAACCCAAATACTTATGTCTCTTATGATGATTTCAATGGTTTTCGTAATGTTAGTTATTTCAAGAGCTTCTGTATCACGTATAGTCGAAGTTATGGACGAAAAACCGGACATAACGGAAAAACCGGATCCGGAGGTATTGTTAGAAGATGGGTCGATAAGATTTGAAAATGTTTCATTCGGTTATGGGGGACCTGACGGTAATAAAGTCCTTGAAAACATAAACTTAAATATAAAATCCGGCGAAGTCGCAGGCATTATCGGCGGGACAGGCTCGGCAAAAACCACCCTCGTCCAGTTAATTCCAAGGCTTTATGACGTTATTGACGGAAGGGTTTTCGTGTCTGGCCGTGATGTAAGGGATTATTCTTTAAAAACACTACGAAATGCCGTTGCGATGGTTCTGCAAAAGAACGTGCTTTTTTCCGGAACAATAAAGGAAAATTTGAAATGGGGAAACGAAAATGCTTCGGATGAAGAGATTATAGAGGCTTGTAAAGCAGCCCAGGCTCATGATTTTATCATGTCTTTCCCGAACGGTTATGATACGGTGCTCGGGCAGGGCGGAGTGAACGTATCCGGCGGACAAAAGCAGCGCCTTTGCATAGCGAGGGCTCTTTTGAAAAAACCGAAAATAATAATACTTGATGACAGTACAAGCGCAGTGGATACCGTTACCGACGCGAAAATTCGCGAGGCTCTGAAAAAAGACCTTGCGGGAACCACTGTAATCATTATCGCCCAAAGAATCGCATCTGTTATTGATGCGGACAAAATTATTGTAATGGACGACGGAAAGATCAATGCGATTGGGTCGCATAAAAACCTTATTGAAACAAATCCGATTTACAGAGAAGTATATGAATCGCAGCAGGAAGGAGTTGTTGAAAATGCCGGGGCCTAAACATGCAATACGAAACATCAAGCCTAAAAACGCACTTAAAACAATAAAACGGATAATCTCATACATGAAGCCCTACCGCGCTCATCTGATACTTGTTATCGTATGTGTATTAATCAGTGTCGCATCCAATATTGCGGCGACATATTTTTTAAAACCATTATTCAACCGGTATATAATTCCGTTTATCGGCCAGCAAAACCCCAATTTGTCGGAGTTTATCCGAATGATTCTGATAATGGGCACCATATATGTAATTGGAGTTCTCGCGACATACGGTTACAACCGCCTTATGGTCGCAGTAACTACAGGCACTTTATACAGAATCCGGACCGAACTTTTTTCTCATATGCAGACACTGCCGATACGCTATTTTGATACGAATACGCACGGCGAATTAATGAGCAGATATACAAATGACACCGATGCACTTCGTAATATGCTCTCCCAGAGTTTTGTCCACGTTTTTCAGTCAATGCTTACAATAAGCGGAGTTTTTACGGCAATGCTGTTATTAAGCCCGCTCCTTACAGTTATTGTCGTATTAATGCTTTTTGTTATGATAATTATTGTTAAAAAGTTGGGTGCAAAAAGCGGTAAATATTTCAGGGAACGGCAAATGGCTGTCGGAAAGGTTAACGGATATATCGAGGAACTTATTGAAGGGCAGAAAGTTGTTAAGGTTTTTTGTCATGAAAATAAGGTAAAGGCAGACTTTGACAAGCTTAACGGGGAATTGTTCGAAGCTGCGAAACAAGCAAATACTTTCGCAAGCATGCTAAGGCCTATTATGGGTAATCTATCATATATACATTATTCGATTACCGCAATAGCAGGCGCGGTAATGTCAATTACGATGGGGCTTGACATAGGTTCTCTTGCATCGTTCCTTCAATATACAAGATCATTTTCCCAGCCTGTGACAATGATGAGTGAGCAGTTTAACTCAATACTTATGGCTTTGGCCGGTGCTGAGCGCATATTTGACATGCTTGATCAGGAACCGGAAACAGACGAAGGGTTTGTAACATTGGTAAACGCGGAAAAAAATGAAAAAGGTGAAATACGCGAATCCGCACAGAGAACGGGGCTTTGGGCGTGGAAGATCCCTGAAGGCGGTGGCGTCGTAGCATATAAAGAGGTAAAAGGTGATATTAGGTTTTCAAATGTTGTTTTCGGATATGAGAAAAACAAGACGGTGCTATCAGGGATAACACTGTATGCAAAGCCGGGACAGAAAATTGCGTTTGTCGGTTCCACCGGTGCCGGTAAAACAACAGTTACAAATCTGATAAATCGTTTTTACGATGTGCCCGACGGCGCAATACTGTATGACGGTATACCTATAAATAATATTAAAAAGCAGGATTTACGCCGCTCATTGTCGATGGTGTTGCAGGATACACATCTGTTTACCGGAACTGTAATGGAGAATATACGATACGGAAGACTGGATGCAACCGACGAAGAAGTTATTGAAGCTGCTAAATTAGCTAATGCCGATTCATTCATAAGGCACCTGCCGCAAGGCTATAACACGCTTCTTACTGCGGATGGCATGAATTTAAGTCAGGGTCAAAGGCAGCTGCTGGCCATAGCCCGTGCGGCCGTCGCCGATCCTCCGGTCCTTATTCTTGACGAGGCAACAAGTTCGATAGACACACGAACAGAGGCTTTGATTGAAAAGGGTATGGACAAACTCATGGAAGGAAGAACGGTATTTGTTATAGCGCACCGGCTGTCAACCGTACGCAATTCGAACGCGATAATTGTCCTTGAAAACGGCTCAATTGTTGAACGCGGTGATCATGAGAATCTTATAAGACAAGGCGGCAGGTATTATCAATTGTACACCGGCCTGCTTGAATTGGCTTAAAATAGTTTGCACAAGAGATTTGAAATATTTTTGTCCGGTGTCTGTGAAAGTATAGGAACTGCTAATTAATTATGCCCAGTTCGCCAAACGGAAACAGCCGGAAAACAACCCTGCCTTCCACCCTGCTTGTCGAAACCGGGCCGAATGTTCTGCTGTCCTTGCTTTCACCGGGTAATCGGTTATCCCCTAAAACATAAATATGGCCTTGAGGAACCGTCAGATCGTTATGGATGCTCGAAAACGGACCCATTGCAACCCCGCCTGTATAATCTTCATTAAGCTTATTTCCGTTAACAAGTACATACCCGTCCTTTATCGCGATATGCTGGCCACCTGTAGCAATAATTCTTTTTATCGCATATGTTTTTTTGTCGTCAAGGTATTCCGGGATTTTTATTACCACTACATCCCCGTTTTTCAACGTTCCAAACCTCTGGGTCAGTTTCTCGATTAGCAGTATCGTGTTGTTTTTAAAAGTCGGCAGCATTGAATCGCCTTTGACGAGGGTAAACTGGGCTATATAAGTTACGACAAAAAAAGTAATTATGATGGCCGGCGCAATTTGCGCCAGCCAGCGTATTATTCCTTTTGCAACCGGACTTTTGAACATCAGTCTGCCTCCAGCGTTCGTATATGAAGTTCTCTCAATTGCTTAATCTCAACACTGTCCGGTGCTCCGGTCATCAGGCATGAAGCGTTTTGGACTTTCGGAAATGCGATTACATCCCTAATCGAATTCCTGTTTGCCATCAGCATTATAAGCCTGTCAAGGCCAAAAGCCAAACCGCCGTGCGGAGGCGTCCCATATTTAAACGCTTCAAGCAGAAAACCGAACCGTTTTTGGGCTTCTTCTTCAGGAAGACCGATAATTGAAAACATTTTTTTCTGAAGCTCCTGATCATGTATCCTTATACTCCCGCCGCCAATCTCCACACCATTTAAAACTATATCGTAAGCTTTGGCTCGAACCTTTTTAGGTTCCGAATCCAATAAACCAATGTCTTCATCCATTGGCGAAGTAAACGGATGGTGTTTTGCAACCCATCTTTTTTCCTCGTCGTCATATTCTAACAGTGGAAATTCAGTTACCCAGAGTAAATTAATTTTGCTGTCATCAATCAAATTCAATTTTGCCGCAATTTCCATGCGCAAATGGCTTAGGGCGTCAAAAACTATTTCATCGTCATCCGCTATAAAGCAGATCAGATCTCCCGGTTCGGCTTTCATACGATTTATAATCTGACTAATCTCATCTTCGCTCATAAATTTGGTTATAGCTGATTTCAAGCCGTTTTCCTCCACGGCAATCCAGGCCATTCCCTTTGCTCCGTATAATTTTGCAAATTCTATAAGCGCATCTATTTCCCTGCGCGCAAATTTGAAGCCGCAGCCTTTGGCATTGATTGCCCTCACGCTTCCGCCCTTTGATACCGCATCGGAAAATACCTTAAAGCCCGAGTTCTCAACAATATCCGAAAGATTCACAAGCTCAAGACCAAAACGGGTGTCCGGCTTATCGGTACCAAACCTGTCCATAGCTTCTCTATATGTCAGACGCATGAACGGCGTATCTAACTTTATCCCAAGCGCCTCATCAAATGTACGTTTTAAAAAACCCTCGTTTATTGCAATGACGTCATCAACATCAACAAATGACATTTCAAGGTCTATCTGCGTAAATTCCGGCTGTCTGTCGGAACGTAAATCCTCATCCCTGAAGCATCTGGCAATCTGAAAATACCGGTCGTAACCCGAAACCATCAGGATTTGCTTGAAAATCTGAGGGGATTGGGGCAGCGCATAGAATTTACCGGGGTGTACACGGCTTGGCACAAGATAATCCCTTGCTCCTTCCGGTGTGCTTTTCATAAGAATCGGTGTTTCTATCTCCAAAAAGCCTTGTTCATCAAAATAGTCCCTTGCTATTTTTGTTACCTTATGTCGGAGCATTAAATTCTTTTGCATATCAGGCCGGCGCAGATCAAGAAACCTGTATTTTAACCTTACCGCTTCATTGGTTTCAACATTCTCTTCAATAAGCACCGGAGGTGTTGCGGCTTTGCTTAAAATTCTGAGTTCTTTCGCGACAAGCTCCCATTTTCCGGTTTTTATAGAGGGATTTATCGTATCTTCGGAGCGGTTCACCAAAATACCCTTTATCGCAAGGACATATTCGCTTCGAATTTGTTCTGCCTTAGCGTGAAGCGCGCTGTCGGTTTCAACATTAAAAACAACCTGTAAAACACCGCTTCTGTCTCTTAAATCTATAAAAATAACCCCGCCGAGATCCCTTCTTTTATGTGCCCAGCCCATCACAACGACTTCCCTGCCGATATCTTCCGACGTAACCTCGGCACAGCGGTGGGTTCTTTTCATTCCTTTAATGTTTTCAGCCATATACTATCTCTCCTTTTTTTTATGAATTTACCTGCTTAAATTTTTTTAGCCTGTCTAACAGCGTATCTATGTTAATCATTCTTACTTCTCCGGAACTCATATCCTTTAGTTCAGCCTTTCCGCTTTCAACCTCGTCATCACCTATAACAACAACCAATCTTGCATTGAGCTTGTTCGCGTATTTCATCTGGGCTTTGACACTTCGGCCCATTATATCCTTATGGCATGTAATCCCGTCGGAACGAAGTTTTAATGCCAGGTTTTCGGCAAAAAGGTTTGCATTATCTCCAATAACACCGATAAATATGTCGGGAGAAGACGGCAAGGGCACATCTATCCCCTGGCTGTCCATTTCAAGAAGCAGCCTTTCAATGCCAAGGGCAAAACCTATACCCGGTGTGGGACTGCCTCCGCAAGACTCAATAAGACCGTCATATCTGCCGCCGCCGCATACGGTTCCCTGCGAACCTATGTTTTTTGAAACAAATTCAAAAACAGTACGAGTATAATAATCCAAACCGCGGACTATCTTTTTATCAATAGTAAACGGTATCCCCATTGCATACAGCTTTTCCTTTACCTTTTCAAAATGATCGGCGCAGTCACTGCAAATATAATCGAGCAAATAAGGGACATCCTTCAATTCATTTATACATCCCTGTTCCTTACAGTCAAGAATCCTCAAAGGGTTCCTTTGATATCTGTCAATGCAGTCTTCGCAGAGCCGGTTCAGCCTCGGTTCAATAAAAGCTTTCAGCGTCTTGTTATAATCCGCTCGGCATGANGGGCAGCCTATGCTGTTCAAGTTCAGAGAAAGATCCCTGATTCCAACCGACTCTAAAAACAGATATAAAAGGGATATCACCTCGACATCCGCATCGGCTTCCGGAGATCCAAAAAGCTCAACTCCCAATTGGTGGAATTCACGATACCGGCCTTTTTGAACATTTTCATAACGGTATGCCGTAATATTGTAAAAAAGCTTTACCGGCTGCGGCCATGAAGCCATTCCGTTTTCAATATAACTTCTGACAACACCCGCGGTTCCTTCAGGCCTTAAGGTAATACTCCTACCACCTTTATCGTTAAAAGTATACATTTCTTTTTGNACAATATCCGTGGTATCACCAACCCCTCGCTGAAAAAGCTCNGTATGCTCGAAAAGCGGTATACGGATCTCTTGGAATCCGAATCTGCTGCATATGTCACTGAATTTATCTTCCACGTAATGCCATCTGTGTATTTCATCAGGCAGAATATCCCTCGTTCCTTTAGGCGCTTTAATTAACATTTACATCACCCCAATTACTATTATTCGCTTCTTCATGCCGTATAATCTTTTTTAAACTAAAAAAACCTCTGTCCACAACAAAGGGACGAGAGGCATTCCCGCGGTACCACCCTATTGGAAGTTAAACTTCCGCTTTTACCATTAACGCAGGTCTTTACGTGCCGGACTACAACCCTTACGCAGCATTCATCCGGCCGGCTCCGGGGTGTTCTTTCACCGACAAGCTTCCAAAAAACGCTTTCAGTCACGGCGTTTTATCCCTGTTGGGCATAACCGGCTACTTGTCCCCTTCCTTGCCTTTTCGGTATCTAACAATTATTGATATGATTATAATTAAAAAGCTTCGTATTGTCAACTAATGGCTCAGAACTGAATTCATCCCGCTGCGTTTTTGGTATTATTTCAGCGGGCCCTGCTTTTCCTTTTTACCTTTACAATAATAGCAGGATACTTTAAGATAAAGTAAGAAATGGGCGGTGAAAAAATGGTACGCGACAGATTCGAAAGGTTTTTGCGNCACCGGCAAAGCCTGTTGTATCAATATAAAATGGGTGATTTAACAAAAAACGAATTTATTGAAGAAAATTACAGAACTATTGAAAGACTAAAAATAGAACCTTTTAAGAAAGTAGACAATATAAAAAAATCCGTATATAACTACCACTATTACAATGTTCTGGCAAAGTTCCATTACAGGCTGTCTAAGGATTACCCTGCCGGAAGCAAGCAATGGCGCAGTTACATTTTGCAGTCAAATAATTANTATTATGAAAAAGATAAAGCAACGATGACAATACTTAAGCTTTTAGATTATAAGAATATTGACGCTTATTTTGTAAAAGTTAGATCCAGAAAATTGAAAAATAAACTTTTTGAAATAGTAATACGCGATCCTGATGTTCTTATGGAGATTAATACGCTCTCTTTACGATATGATGGTATGGAGTCGTACGATCTGGTTCTCCATTCCAAAAATCCGATAATATTGAAAGGGCTCCGCAGTAATGGTGTTTTTCGCGATGAAAAAATAAAATCGCTAACGGACAGCTATATAAATCAGATATATTAGTATAAGTAACATAATTTTTGAATTGATATGCAATTTTTCCCTATAATATAAACAATTAATGCATGGTATTGTTATCTCACCTGCAGGGAAAAATACAAATAAATATTAAGAAAGAGGTGAGAAAATTGTCAAGACCAAAAACTCCGCTNGTTCCATCAAAGAGAGANCAGCTTACAAAGTTCAAAATCGAATGCGCAAAAGAAATTGGTGCTTTGCAATATATTAAAGAAAACAACGACCACTACAAAGGAGACCTGACTTCCTATGAAAATGGGAAACAAGGAGGACCGATAGGCGGGCAGATGGTAAAACGAATGATTGAAATGGCTGAAAAGCAATTATGAACAGTTGAATATGAATAAAACCTGCGAGGCTATACTGAAATCGCGGGTTTTTTTATTTTGTTTATCATTTCAGTAAGACCGGAAATAACCTCTGTGACTATTCCACGGAAATTTAAATTTTCCAGATTCTCTTTTTCTTATATTATCTGTCTGCTTCTGCGGTATTTATCGCAGCATTCGATTATGTAAACTTTCTGCATGCATGTACATAAAATAAACTAAGAATAATAAAAAGGAGGTGAACCACCTCTTTCTTCCTCCAGCCTGCAAAGCTTGTTATCAAGTAATAAACCTATGATAAATTTATTCAATAGAGAAATATAATATTACTTTGATCGCCCTC
>JGI24712J26585_10002506_pt1 | contig 14954 bp, 7 predicted proteins | sample BioPla3DNA2_FD_26585 | JGI IMG/M metagenome (IMG submission 26585) | reverse complement strand
ATTTAATTATATCACCACTTTATATCTTGTCAACAGAATGTTTATAAATTTATCGAAAAACTTTATATTAATGTTATAATTGAATTAAAGAAAGGAAGTGTATATATGAGTAGTAATTTTGCAAACAATATTAAACATTTAAGAAACGAACATAAACTTACCCAAGAACAGTTTGGTAAGATATTTGGTGTTACAAGGCAATGTGTAGCAAATTGGGAAGGTGGAACAAGAGAGCCTTATGTTAAAGATATAATTGTAATTGCTAAATATTTTAATTTAGATGTTATAGAACTTTATGAAAAGGACTTAAATAATGCCAGTATATAAAGACACTACAAAAACAAAGGATGGCAGGCAGTGGTATTTTGTTATCAGCTACACTACTCTTGATGGAAGATATAAGAACTATAAATCAAAGAAATTCAAAACCAAAAGAGAGGCAGAGTTAGAAGAAAGTAAATTTTTACTTGATAAGGGATATGCTGATACTGATAAGATAACTTTCAGTGTTCTTATCGACCACTACCTTACTGAAAAGGAAAATACCCTTAAACCTAGAACTTTAGAGAGATATAAAAATCACTTTCATAAGATAGATAATCTTTTAGGACATATTGAAGTTAAGGCTTTAACAAAAGTGCAGTATGATGAGTTTAGAAATATTATTTTAGACAGTGACTTTGCTATCTCTAGTAAAAACACTATTTTTATGTTTGTAAAATCTTTAATCAATTATGGATCGCTACACTTTGATATCTACAATTCTATTCCTTTTAAATATCTTCCTTTAAAAGATAATAGAATAAAGACAATGGACTTTTACACTCTGGATGAATTTAATCAGTTTATTTCTGTAGCAGATGATATCAGATATAAGGGAATGTTTATCACTCTTTTCTATTGTGGGTTAAGGTTGGGTGAGGCTAATGCTTTATTATTTTCTGACATTAACTTTAAGGCTGGTGAAATAGCCATAACCAAGACAGTAACAACAAAAGCAAAGGACAAGCAAGGTAACTACCTTGTATCGACCCCTAAGACAAAGGGTAGTATAAGAACACTACCTTTACCTAATGTTGTTCTAAACACCTTAAAACAACTCTACGATTATTATTCTAAATTTGAAGAATTTAACACAGATTGGTATGTGTTTGGTGGTTTAAGACCTATACCACAAACTACCTTAGATAATGCTAAAAAGAGATATTGTAAACAAGCCAACATTAAAGAAATAAGGATACACGACTTTAGACATAGTGCAGCATCTTTAATGGCAAATAATGGAGCAAGTATTATGTTATTAAGTAGATATTTAGGACATTCAAGTATTAAACAAACACTAGATAGATATGCTCATTTATATGCCAGTGAAATGGATTCTTTGGTAGATAAAATCAATAAACTCTAAAAATTCTTACCTAATTCTTACCTAAAATGAAAAATGCTATTTTATCAAAAATAGCCAAAATCGAAAAAACCCTTATAAACAAAGGGAAAATTGCATTATAAAAGTAGGGAAAACCCTACTTTTTTGTCACTGGTGCCGAATAGCAGAATCGAACTGCTGACCTCTTCATTACCATTGAAGCGCTCTACCTACTGAGCTAAGACGGCGACTGTTACTATTATACTTTAATGCCAATTTTTTCTCAACAATTAAAAAGTCCCAATCTTGATATGATTAGGACTTTATTCATTTAATATTTTATCAATCTTCTCTCCATATTAAACCGAGAGCTAAAGATGCCATTGTTACAACTGTCATTATTGAAGAAATCAGTGTTGTTTCATTAAATAATTTCATTGGTAAACTTAGATTATTAGTAGCTAAGAAATATACCATTGTAGCAACTCCAAATAATACTGTTACAACCTTATAAACTTTATTTCTTACAAGTTCAACACCTGTTTCATCTGTTTTTATAGTTTTAGCTAATAGTCCTACCACCATTGCAGCAATTGAGAGTAATGTCACAATTAAACTTGCTAGTGACCATGATTTTTCTTTTGCTAAAGGCACTTCTGGCGCATGGAAGTTAACTATTACAGTTACAACATCAGTAGTATTATCGCTATAAGTAATTAACACCTTAACTTTATTATCCATACCAGTAGTTGGAAGTGGTGATGTAATTGAAATATTTACAACAGCACCTTCTTCTGGTTTAGGAGTTATTTCAACTGCAGCTTTGATATCTTCTTCAGTTAAAGTTTCTTCTTTATTTTTATCAACAACTCCACCTATAGCAGTATATTTTTCATTGTCCTTTAAAGGTTCTTCCTGAACAATTACTGTCACATTCACAATATCTTTTGTTTTATCTGGATAGGTTACTGTTAATTGACCTATATATGTCCCAACAACATTTGTATCAATTGGTGTAACAGTTGTATCTTTAACTATTGTTCCAAATGGCAAATTGTTAATATTGGTTATATTGTCTGTTAAGTCAATTGTTCCGCCAACCTGTACAACTTCATTTTCAACTATAGGCTGATACTTATTGTTATGTGGTTGAACACCAACTGTTACTTTAACATCAACTGTTTTAGTTGAACCATCTGGATAAGTTATGATAACTGGAACTAGATGTTCACCTGATTTTCTGCCATTTGGAAGTGTTACACCTTGTTTAATATTTAATACAGGTTTATCTCCATCTTCTGGATATTCTAAAATCTTAATGGCTTCAAAAACTTCTTGAGCTGTTGTAGCTCGACCATATGGTTTTTTAATATCGTTAACTGTTGTTTGATATGCATCAGCCTCAACATCTGTAACAGTAACTGGAGCAGTTTTAGTGTAATTATTCAATTTTGAACTTACATTAATGATTGTTCCAACCACTTGCTTAGGTACTTCTATCGTAAAGTCTCCTAAATCATCAACAACAACTGAATATGTTTGACCAGCAATAATTACTGAAACAGTTGCTGTAACATCCGCTTTACCCTTAATTATTGTTGTATCTGGATGGTTATTGCTATCATTGGTCGCTGTCATATTGTAAGGTTCAACTGGATCTGGCAATTTAGGAACTGCTGTACTTACTGCCGCTGACCCATTGCCCAGATAGTCATAGTATTTTGCTTCAATAATCTGGAATTCTTCAAATTCTGCTCCATTAAGCACAAAGTTTAATACTCCTACTGTTTTTGTTTCAGTTTCTCCCGTGTTTGGATTAACAATAACTGTTAGCTCTTCTTCTGTTTCATCAAATGTGAAACCTTTATTACAATACCACTTTCCAATTGGCTCTCCAGTTTCAGCATCATATAAACGATCTAAAATGCAGGTTTCATTTCCAATTTTTATAATAATTCTATCGATATCTTTTACATCTGAAAGTGCTTCATCAGCAGAAACATTAGTAATTTTTAATACATCTGTTCCTGGTGAAGGCGTAATGAAATGTAGAGGTGTTGGTGGAATATTATCTATAATAATGGCTCCACCATCTGTAACCTTTTTAATATTATTGTTTCTTTCTATGATTTCAGCTTCAGAATCATTTATATCTGATTCTAATTTTCCATCCTCTGTTTGTGTTANATACATTTTTGAACCATTAAAACGTCTTACATCTGCTTGTGAAATGTAAAGTATAAACCCATCCTCAGAACTGGTAATTTGACTTCCAGTAGATCCTATAATTTCAATTTCTGTAAATGAACCATCTTCATTTTTACTATAGAACTTTAAACTTGCATCCTTTATACCATAAACAACAATTACCGCATTACCATCATTATCATTATATATTTGCTCAATCTTCGTTATTGAATCTGTCCTTTGTTTTTGATTAATGGTTAAGGTCATAGTTCCAGTTGACACATTTCCAAACTGATCTTCCGCTGTAATAGTGATGACATATTCTCCTGTTAAAGCAGGATCAATAACATCTGCGGTTTTACCATAAAACTTATTATTAACTGTATCGTAGTTTATACCTTCAGGTAATGAAACTTCTAAGTTGTTTTTTGTAATCTTATAACTAGTAACTGCATTAGCATCATCTGTTTCAATCTTTCCAACATCTTCAGCAATCAAATCACCTGTCATTATACTAAAACTATTATCCGTAATATTTGGTGCAGTAAAATCTAAAGTAGGCACATCAAAATCCTTGTCAATAAATGCTTCTGCAGGATCTATACCACGAATTATATAGTTTATATCAGCATCTAACTGCCCTTGAGGCACCTTAAAGATTAACTTTTCATTATCATCAGGTTTTATGGTAATTGGACCATTTGCATCAGTAACTGCTACAAAATCACCCTCACCATTAATATAACCTAAAGTATAATCTGCCATGGCATAACTTCCAGCAGGAATTTTAGCTGAAACTACATTATGAGTAATATTACCATTTTCATCTTTAATATGAGGTTTTTGTTGAATTTCTTCAAGAGCTGGAAGATCAACATAAGGTTGAATTTCTTTATATGCATACTTTTCATAATTTTCAATATCTTCGTTATAATTATCAAAAGTAAATAAAGCAAACACTCTTCTTCCTGCTTTACCTTCAAAATTAAATGCTGTAATTGTTAATTTATCATCAGACTCAGTTATGCTATAACTTCCATTATTTGTAATCCAATTTCCGTCAACATTTTTAAACTCATATGAGTTACTAATAACATTTTCATCTGTTTCAAGTCTTAAATATAAATATTTAGCTCCATCTATAGGTTTATTAATCACAACTTTGGTATGGTTTTCTTGAATCCTATTAATCATTGCAGGTAAAACACTTACCTCAAAGTTTTTCAAAAGGAAACTATAAGCTTCAGTTGAATTAACATATTGAATAGCAGTAGGCTGATTACTAGTTGCAACCGCTAAATATGATTTTTTAACAGTAATATTGTTTTCTACTTTAGATAAACTAAGGGCAGTATATTTTGATAAATAATCACTGTGAGCAATCATTGTAATATAAACCGATGTCCAAGTTCTATTGGTATTAAAGTGATTAATAATCGATTCTTCGTTATGTTCTTCTACTTGAGTACTAAATTCAGTCATCAAGTAAGAGTATTTTCTACCATTAGCATCATGACCTTCTTGCGGCTGCCATTTCCATAGCCATTTCTGTTTTACCTCATCATAAACCAAATCTTTTACATAAAACCCTTCAACAATTTCATATTTAGTAGGATCTAAAGTTTTCCCTTCAGTAGTTCTTATAAGAACCATGGCAATATTTTCTCTGTCAAAATGTAAATTCTCTGGATCAGGAGTTCCTGAATATCCTTCAGGATTTTGTTCAAATATTTCCTTTTCTCCTAATCCAAACCACTGAATATCAGCTTCCATTTCTAGTAATGGTTTATATTGAGCATATAAATGAAGTGTAGCAACCCCATTATTATTAATCGGTTGATTAACCACTGTTTTCCATGGATTTTCGTGAGTAACAATACTAGCTGGTTCTTCATTTAAACGCAATTGCAATTTTAACTCTGACTCTATTTCGGTTAATTGAATTTCACTATGATTAGTGTAAAGTTCATGAACTTGAGTTATGCTAGTTACCTCTTCTGTTTCAGCCCAACCAACAAAATAGTGATTTGCTTTAACAAATCCTAAATCATATAAAATATTTCCTGCACTATTTAAATAAGCAGTCAATTCCTCAGTATTGCCATTTGAAATATTTCCAACTGGTATTTCCAATATGTAAGTAATGTCTTCTGCTCCGCCATTATTGGCATGAAGAACAAACTGATAAGTAACTGTTTGTTTTTCCCATACAGCATAAACTGTCCTACTTTCATCTATTGGAGATTGCTCAGTAAAGATATAATTTTTGTCTTCTTCCCATTGTTGTAAACTTGTTAAATTCGACAAACTATTGAAAGTTTCTAAACTCATAGACTCAACTTGCTTAGTTGACCAGCCTAAGAACTTATATCCTTCACGAGTTAGTCCTTCACCATCATAATATTTTCTCTTATCTATTTCTGTTTGAGACTTAATTGGCTTGCCTTCATGGTCTGAGAAGTATTTAATTGCTGCTGAAGCATCAGTAACATTTCCATTGGTATCTAACCACAGAATATTAGGTCCTTCAAAGCCATTGCCAGCATAACCATTATCATTATAAGCTTTTTCATTCATCGGAACTATTCTTATTTCAGTTAGGTCAGTTCCATCATTTTTATCAAATGTAACTCTGGCTTGTGCTCTATAGGTTGAAGGAGTAGATCTAAAGTATCCTGTAGCAGCATTTGAAAAACTTATAGCCATGTCTTTTTTAATTTCCACATTATTTGGAACATCAAAGACAAAAGTATAACCCTCCAGTGCTGTTGGATTTCCTTCAGCATAAAATTGTTCAACTACTGTAGAAGAATATGCTTCTTTGAACACTTCATTATCTACTGCCTTTCTCATAGATACTAACGCAAATGGATATTTACTATGGCCAGTAATATTTATGCTGTCAGTGAAAAACTCATCTACATGAGGTGTGTTTGCAGTACGATTAATAATAACACCTGTGCGTATGTTAGCATTAGGCAACGTATATAATCTATTTTCATTAACTTTATATTTAGTTAAAGTATAACTTCTTCTTGTCGCTCCTGAAACAACAGTTATTTTGACTGTTTCTGGTGAAGTTTCATCAAACATTGTCAGATTGATAATTTCTCCAGCTGAAATTTTTAATCCAGCCTCAACTCTTAAAACAAATCCACCATCAGTCGCAAAATATTTTGCTGAAGTATATGCCTGACCATAATCACTTGGATCAACACCATTGTTGTTCATCTCTGTTGCAGGTCTTTTTGTTTTCATATCACCAATAAAACGTTCATAATTATTGCCTAAACCAACTTTAAATACCGATCTTGATTTTCTTGGCAAATCAAAAACTATTGTAGCTCCTTTAGGAATAACAATATCGTATGGAGCAGTTAAACGATACTCTGTTTGAGTTGTTTCAGTTGGACGGTCTGTTATATATGAAGTCGAAAGACTAAGCGAAGAACTATTAACCTCTTCAAATAAAGCATCCATCTTGTTTTTGTCAACATAGTAGATAAAACGGACAAAATCAGCCTCTTTTTTATGCCCATGAAGATAAATGTTTTTAACATTATTTACCTGGTTAGTAGGCACAAATGCTTTATTTGTTATTTCAGTTTTAAAATCTCTTGGAACCATCATATAAGAATGTGTGCTTACACCACCAACAATTTGAGTCTTAGAAAATTCATTAATATTAATATTTGTCGTTACATTCCAACCGCTTCCTATTCCATTAAGATTGAACATTTTCATATAACCGACAGTTCCATCTGCATCTGGTTTTAAAGCATCATAAATCCTAGAATCCATTACTTGACGTATTCCAATCCATGAAGATAAGAAATAACCATTATCTGCATATCTGTTGGTATACCAGTAGTGATTTGGTGCTTGTCGATAATAAACAACAAGTGTTCCATTTACACTATCATAAATAACCGATTGAGCCACTACCCTCATAGTATCTGGTGGCATTACAACGTTAGGTATTGCATTTGTCATTGATGCAGTTTGGAAAGGAATCATGGTTTTTAGGGTAACATCATCATTATTGGCAGCAACATCAAAAGTTTCATGCTCAATCACATGACCATAATAATTACCTAAAACCTGATTTCCTTTTGTTCCTTTTTGATCGTATACTTGATTTTCTTCATTGGTATATCTTAATTGAACTGCATAATCTTCATTAATATTGTCAAGAGTTATGCTTTCTTTTAAAACTAAGTATAGTTTTGATTTCATATAATCTGAATAAGTAGGCATATTTGGGAAAACTTGATCTATATTTAATTTATAGATATTATTTCCTTCAGGCTTAGTTGCCACACTCAAAGATACTGAATTAGGAGTTATAGGAAATGCCTCAACAGGATAAGACATCATGAAAAAACTATTTTCTTCATCGACCATATTTACTAAATTAGGATCAATAAAGATATTTGCATAATCCCATTGNGCTCTAAATGTTCTAAAGTTTGATCCAAAATCATTTGTGGTTGTATCATCTGGAAAAATTGACAATTCAATTTCTATTACTATTCTTCCAAGATCATTGTAGTAATATCTATTGTATGCAAAGCCAGCTGTTCCAACACCTGCATAAGATTTAGTTAAATTAGGATCTAAAGGCCATTCATTTCTTGGTTCTTCTTCGTTGCCCCAACCAAAATTTGTAGTATAAGGTTCTGCTGCTTTTACACTACTAGAAAATCCTGAAAAAATCATCAGCCCAGTCAATAGCGCAACCCAAAACCTCATTATTAATTTATTATTATTTTTATATTTTTTAACCCCCATAATTTCTGCTCCTTTTTTATACTCATTCATAGCAATTTTACCATTATATTAGTATAAATTCAATATTTTGCCTTTTTCCTAAATGATGTAAACAAAAACCAAAGACATTCTAATATTAGTTCTTTGGTTTTGATAAATACATTTAATTAAAGTTTTTCTTCAAATTCTTGAATAATCTCTTCGATTTTACTTATTGTTTTTTCCATTGTTTCTCTTTCAAATGGATTCTTTAAATTAGCACTCTTTAATAAATCAAAAAATCCTATGCTTCCACCTTTTCGACATAAGGCTACATAGTCATTCCAAGCTTCTTCTTTATTTTCTCTACTTCTAATATAAAGCTGATAAGCACAAACTTGTGCCAAAGCATAGTCAACATAATAGAAAGGATACAAGAAGATATGTTGTTTCTGCATCCAGAAACCACCTTCTTCTAAAAATGTATTACCATCATAACTGCGCCATGGAAGGTAAGTTTTTTCAATTTCTCGCCATACTTTTCTTCTTTCTTCGGCACTCATTTTTGGATTTTCAAAAACTTTATGTTGAAACTCATCAACTGACACCAAGTATGGGATGCCAGTTAAAGAACTACATAAATGTGAATACAAATATTTATTGACATTTTCACCAAAGAATGACTCCATCCAATCATAAGCAAAGTGTTCCATCGCCATTGAATGTATTTCATTAATTTCACTTGTTGAACTCATACTTAACATTGTCTTTTGATGTCTGCTTGCTAGATATATCTGAAAAGCATGTCCTGCTTCATGAGTTAAAACATCAACATCAGCACTAGTACCATTAAAATTAGAAAAAATGAATGGCGCTTTATACTCAGGCAAAAAGGTGCAATAACCACCTAAATGTTTTCCAGGTCTTGTCTCCAAGTCAAACAGTTCATATTCCTTCATAAATCTAAAGAATTCACTGGTTTCTTCGCTCATTTCATCATACATCTTTTGAGCCTTTTCAACTAACTTGTCTTTGTCACCAATTGGAAAAGCATTACCTTCAGCAAATGCTAATCCTTCATCATAGAAATGAAGAGTTTCAATATTTAAACGTCCCTTTTGTTTTTCATATAACTGCACACAAATCGGAACAATTATATCTTTTACATTATTTCTAAAGTTTTCAACATCTTTTGCAGTATAGTCATATCGACCCCTAGCTAGATATGAGTATTCAATGTAATCTTTAAAGCCTAACTTTTTAGCAATTTTAACTCTAAGTTTTACTAATTTATCATAAATATCATCCAGTTTACTAGCAACTGACTGATATAAATTTGCCCAAGCAATAAAAGCTTCTTTTCTTTTTTGACGATTAGTTGACTGCATATATTTTAATAGTCCATAGAAATTACACTTCTCACCTTGAAATTCTGTCTCGCATAAAGCCACATCTTTGGAATATTGCTGAGTTAATTTTCCTTCTTTTATTGAATCCAAAATTGTTAGTGGACTAATAAGTTTTAACATATTCTCAACATTTTTAGTTAAAAATTCTCCATACTCTTCATCAAACTGCTTTCTAAATGGACTTTTCAATAAATATTTTGACAAAGATAAACTTGCTAGTGCCATAACAGCACTTTTTTCATTGATATATTTCATTTCTTCATCATAAAAAACATCGGTTTTATCCATCGTATTTCTAATTGATGCAATACTTATAGTTGTAGCTAAAGTTGCTGCTGTTTTTTCAAATTGAGTGTATAAATCTTTAAATTCTTGATAAGTTTTAACTTTCTTAAAAGCTTTTAAAAAACCTTTTAATTGTTTTCTGATTTCCTTAAAATCAGGTCTTACATATTTTAAATCACTAAATTTCTGCATATCTCACCTCAAAATATCATTTATATTGTACACCTGAACAACGAAAAAATAAAACCCGGAATTAAACCCAGGTTATTTTTAGAAATTATTTTTAATGTATTTAATAGCACTATTAGCTGCAATAGCTCCATCACTTGTTGCTGTTACTACCTGTCTTAATTCTTTATCAATAACATCTCCCGCACCGAAAATTCCTTCAATGTCAGTTGACATATCTGACTTAGCGATAATATATCCTCTTTCATTTAAGATTGATTTATCTAAAAATGAAGTCGCTGGATCAGCACCAATATATGGAAAAATACCTGAACACATCAGTGGAGTAATCTCTCCAGTATCAACATGTTTGATATTTAAACCAACAATGTTATTGTCTTCAATAATTAAACTTTCAGGAAGATGCTTATAGATAACATTAATTTTTTCATGTTTTAATACTTCATCTACAATTTTAGGTTCAGCTCTAAACTCATCTCTTCTAATAACAATATTTACCTTTTCAACCAGCGAAGTGATAAATAACGCTTCTTCTAAAGCNCTGTTTCCCCCNCCNACAATAGNAACTACTTTATCACGATAGAAAGCCCCATCACACACTGCACAATAAGAAATACCTCGTCCAGTAAATCTATCAGCCATTTCTACATCTAATGGTCTTTCTTTAGTGCCTGTAGCCACAATAACTGCTTTGCCAGTAAACTCTTTTCCGTTGTCCAAAGTGACTTTTTTAATCTTTCCAACACTTTCAACTTTTACAACTGAACCAAAATCCATTTCAGCACCAAAAGCCAAACCATGATTCATAAAAGACATCGCTAAATCTACACCAGAACTACTTTCCACTCCAGTATAGTTTTCAATCTTATAAGTTTTAACCAGTTTTCCTCCTGGGCTTTCCTGTTCCAAAAGCAAAACTCTCATATTTGCACGTGAAGCATAGATTGCTGCTGTCAAACCTGCAGGACCTGCTCCAATAATAATTACTTCAAATTGTATGTCCATGGATGTTCCTCCTTTAAAATGTCAATAATTTCAACCATATCATCTACTAATGCATTAGGCTTTGCATCAATTAAATTCTGAAGCATCAGTTTATTAGATGTATATCCAATTGAATATACTCCAGCATTTTTAGCACACATGATATCACCGACACTGTCTCCAACATAAATAGCATTAGTTAAATAACCATTTAAAGCTTTTATAGCCTTGATAATTGTTTCTTTATCAGGTTTAGGATTTGTTACTTGATCAAGTCCTACAATTACTTCAAAGTAATCACTTAATCCATTTATTTCTAAACCTAAGCGACAAGTACTTGCTACCTTACCAGAAGCTATGGCCATAGTATAGCCATTCTCTTTAAGATATTTCAGTAACTTTGTCACATTAGGCATAGGTCTAACCACATCTTTATGAATTTTAAGATTGTGCTCTCTATAAGTATTAATCATTTCTTCAATTGTTTCTTCACTAGCTTGTGGACAATATTTCTCAAAAGTTTCTTTTAAAGTAGGTCCTAAAAAAGAAGCATAATCTTCATCAGTTAGCTGCAAATCTGGAGCATAAACTTCAAAAGTGTGCTTGATTGAAGCAAAAATAGCTGGAGCAGTATCTAAAATTGTCCCATCTAAATCAAAAATTATTATTGGTTTTCTACTGTAGATTTTCTTTCTAAACAAACCTAAAAGCCCTGCTACACCAATAATCATAAAAACTACTGAAACAAGCATCGCAGTTTTTAAATTGCCAACCATTAATGAATCTGATCTTTGTGTTTCAATCCAGAATCTGATTACTCCATACCATCCTAGATAACAAAACATTCCATCACCACGGTGAGTTTTTGAATATTTACGATATAACTTAATTAGAATAAAGCCCAGCAGACATAACATTGATTCATAAAAGAACATTGGTTGACGATACTGACCACCAATATACATGCCACTTTTAAGAAAAGACAAAATCCCATTAAAGTAGCTTTCATCAACAATGTTGCCAAAGGCTTCCTGATTAAAGAAATTGCCCCATCTGCCAATTGCTTGGGCAATTAAAACATTGGGAAAAATTATATCTATAAGATGTAAAAACTGCACACCCTTATATTTACTGTAAAACAGAATAAATATTACTGCTGCTATTAAACCACCCTGAATAGCTAAACCTCCATCCCAAATTCTTATAATTGAAATTGGATCAGAAAGATAACCAGTTAAATCATAGAAAGCACAATACCAAAGTCTTGCTCCCAAGATACCAAAAAACATGACTCCAATAAATACATTATCTAAAAAATCACTTGAGTATCCAGCTTTAGAAGCTTCTTTTATGGAAAAATAATAGGCTAAAAGTGCTCCTGTTAAAATACAGACAGCATACCATCTAATTTCTAAAGAACCTATTTTAAAAAAGATAGCCATAGTAGGAAAAAACTGCATAATTATTACTCCTTATTTTTGTTGATTAATTCAACAACTCTTTCATCTAACATCCTAGAGAAATCATAACCTTTATCTTTCAAGATAAAGTTATTGACTGCTGCTTCAATGATTACCGCAATAGAACGCCCTTCTGATACTGGTATAGTAATTTTTGGAATATTAATTCCAAATACTGTATATACTTCATCGTTTAAATTCAAACGATCATATTCTACATCTTTATCCCATCTTTCTAAATGGACAACATAGTCAATTTTTGTTTTATCAGTAGTGGAAGCTGCACCAAACATCATCGCAATATCAATAACACCAACTCCTCTTAACTCTAGTAAATTTTTTAAAACATATGGAGCTTCCCCAGTAATATGGTTGTGAATTCGATAAACGTCTACTCTATCATCAGCTACTAAAATATGCCCTTTCTTCACTAGTTCTAAGGCAATTTCACTTTTACCAATGCCACTGACACCTGTAATCAAAACTCCTCTACCATAAACTTGCAGTAAAACACCATGAACAGAATCTACTTGAGTAAAAAATTCTTCTAGATAAGCAACAATTTCCATTATTAGCGAGGATGTTGGAGCATAAGAAGTAAAAATTGGGAAATTTTTACGCACAGCAATATCCATTAAAATTTCAGGACAAGGTAAATCTCGAGAAATCAAAATCATCGGTGTCTTTTCATCAGTTAAGTAATCAAAAACATCCTTTTGTCTTTCCTCACTCATTTGGGCAATATACATCATTTCTGTTTCTCCAAGCATAATTATTCTGCTGTAATCACGCTCTGGAAAGAAACCAGCCAATTCTAATCCTGGTCTATTGACATTAGCATCATAAATTTGACGATCTAAAGAAGAATCATCACCATTTATTTGACGATAACCAAAATATTTCCATAAATCTCTAACTGTTACTTTTTTCATTGTTTTGTCTCCTGGTATATTGAAATTACTCATCCAATTGAGTAATTATACATACCTTCCCCTTTCTTCCCCTGTTTATAAGAGTCGGGTATCACTCTTGTTAACTTTTTTGTAGAATTGAATTGTGAATGTGTACTTATATTTTTTTCCTGTAGCTAGACTACTTTTTGGAGGATTCTGCCACTTCTTCGTATTGAATCATTTATCAGTTGGATGAGCCTTTGAGTTCTAATATTACACCAGGTTATGAGATACCCAGAATGTGGTTATCATTTACACACATTTACCATTTATAGAAAGGATGTGTTTTTATGTTTTACATCGGCATTGATGTTGCCAAACTTACTCACTATGCAGCAGTTATTGACTCAAATGGTGAAGTTATTGTCAAACCTTTTGAATTTTCTAATGATATAAGAGGCTTTGAAGGGTTCAAAACGAATTGTCTGAAATTTCTAAAACCAGACAATCATCTTATCGGTTTGGAAGACACCGGTCACTATGGTGACAATCTGGTAAAATGGCTTCTGGATCAGGATTATCAAGTCGCTCTAATCAACCCTATCACAACAAGTAATATGCGAAAGATACAACTCAAGACTTCTAAAAATGACCGCATTGACTCTGTCCTGATTGCTTCTATGCTTACTTATAAACCGATAAAGTATCGACTTATAAGTAAATCCAATTTTGGATTTAGAGAAATTAAGCATCTTACAAGAATGCATCACAATCTTAAAGAACAACTTAATATCTTTAAAAACAGGCTTCAATCCAAAATAGATATCTTATTTCCAGAATATAATGAACTCTTCAATTCAAAATATGGTATTCATTATTTAGAAATTCTAGAAAATATGCCATCTGCTCACTTTATTGCCAATACTGATATTAGAACTATCAGAAAAATAATGGACATCAAGGGCAAAGGCATTAGATGTGCATTTACTGCCCAACAACTTAAAGATAAGGCTAAAAAGTCTATCGGTGAAGATAATCCTATTTTAGAAATGGAAGTAAGGCACCTTATTTCTCTTATCAAGTTAATGAATTCTCAAATAACGGAAATTGATTCTAAAATAAGAGAATTCAGCCAACAACTGAACTCTCCAATTCTTGACATACCTGGAATCTCACACTTTTCATGTATGTCTATCATTTCTGAAATAGGGAATATAAACAGCTTCTCTTCTCCATCAAAGCTGATTCGCTTCGCTGGAGTTGATCCCTATGATTATCAGTCTGGTCTTTACAAGGCCAATACTACTTCCATTAACAAACTTGGCTCTCGATACTTGAGAAAAACTCTATACCAGATTATTATTCCTGTCATAAGGTTCAATCCCGTATTTCAACAATATTATACTAGGAAAATTCAACAAGGTAAATCTCA
>JGI24712J26585_10002505_pt1 | contig 14954 bp, 15 predicted proteins | sample BioPla3DNA2_FD_26585 | JGI IMG/M metagenome (IMG submission 26585) | reverse complement strand
TTCTATTTTATTAAATCCTTCTTTAGTCATGAAAATACCTCCTCCAATCTTCTATTCCTCATTCCTATGCTTTATGTATATGCTTTTTATCAATAAAATATCGAGCCGGTGTGCATTTCATTAGAATTTAGGGTAAACTATATTTATGACTATTGATGAGGTGAGATTGATGAATGTTTTTGAGAAAAAGTTAGATTCTTATGCAAAGCTAATAATTGATGTTGGGATAAATCTTCAAGACAAGCAACCATTAGTGATTAGTGGCCCAATTGAAGGAGCAGACTTTATAAGATTACTAGCTAAGAAGGCTTATGAGAAGGGTGCAAGTGAAGTTTATGTAAATTGGAACGATGACACATTGATAAAACTAAAATATGAAAATTCACCAATGGAAGTTTTTGAAGAATTCCCTAAATGGAAACAAGATATTATGCTCTATTACGCTGAGAAGGGTGCAGGGTTTATATCTATACATGCTGCTGATCCTTATCTTTTGAGGGATATAGACCCTAAAAAAATTGCTGTAGCAAATAAGACCAATAGCTTAGGAATGAAGGACTTTAGAAAATATACCATGAACGATATAAACTCATGGTGTGTTATGTCCATACCAACTAAAGGCTGGGCAAAATCAGTCTTTAGTGATCTGGATGAAGAAAAAGCTACAGAAATGCTTTGGGATGCTATATTCAAGGCAAGTCGTGCTGATTTAGATGACCCAACAAGGGTTTGGAAAGATCATATGGCTAGATTGGAACAAAAGACAAGGTATCTAAATGAAAAGCAATTTAAAACACTCCACTACAAGTCTGCTAATGGAACTGACCTATTGATTAGCCTTCCAGAAGGCCATATCTGGTCTGGAGGAGGAAGTATAAACTCAAAGAAGGTTCCTTTTGTTGCTAATATGCCTACTGAGGAAGTATATACATTACCTCATAAGGATGGGGTTAATGGGATTGTTTATAGTACAAAACCATTAAATTATGGAGGGAATTTAATAGATGACTTCAAACTTGAGTTCAAAGATGGTAAGGTAGTAAACTTTGAAGCTAGAGTTGGAGAGGAGATTCTCAAGGACTTGTTAAATACTGATGAAGGCTCTAAACAATTAGGAGAAGTTGCACTAGTACCCTATAGTTCACCTATATCTCAAGCTAACATTATATTTAATAATACCCTATATGATGAAAATGCCAGTTGCCACTTAGCTTTAGGAAAGGCCTATCCAACTTCAATTAAAAATGGAGAAAATATGTCAGATGAAGAACTCCAAAAATCAGGGGTAAATAATTCATTAATACATGAAGATTTTATGATTGGTTCCAAAGATCTATCTATCATTGGGGAAACTCCTAGTGGAGAATGGATCCAAATATTTAAAGATGGTGAGTGGGCAATATAAAAACCGCGATTAGTCGCGGTTTTTTTCTATCCATTGAACAAATCTAGTCATAATCTTATCAAAATAATTTATAGTTCTCTCATTTGTAAAATTGCCTTCTTCATCAAAATCATCTTGCACATTTGGAATTAGTACATGAGTATTAGGCATATTTAGAGTCATTAGGCCAGGGGAATTTAGTACTTGTACTAAATGGGATTGACATCTAGCTGTTCCTACATTACCATTTGATGCTCCTATAATGAAAGTTGGTTTCCTTACAAGAACCCGGTCTACTCTTGAACACCAATCTAATGCATTTTTTAATCCCCCTGGAATCGAGTGATTATATTCAGGGCTTACAAATATAACTCCATCACTGTCCTTTAATTTTTTCTTGAATTGGATAACCTCAGCTGGTGGTTCTTCTTCAATATCTTCATTAAATAAGGGCAGTTTATCTATAGGAACAATTTCTAAATTGTGATTGCCACCAAATTTTTTAATTAAAAACTCAGCAATTTTTTTATTATATGACTCTTTACGCAAACTACCTACTATTATTGAAATATTCATTAATCCTTCCTCCTCTTTAAATAGTTTAATATATGATTACCCATTTATTGAAATAATTAAAACTAGCTAATCCAATATCTCATATAGCTTCTTTTTATTAATTGATATCATACTAAACTATAAGCCTATTTTTGTTTTATTTAATGCTTTAATAAATACAATAGAGGTAATTGCTCCGAACATACCTTGTGCAATATTGCCAGGAATCCCCAACATAGCAGGTATTGGCCCATACATAAATATCTCTGCTAGATAGTATCCTAGGGCCATCCATATGGCTCCTATAGCAGTTGCCAATAGTGGTATTCTTTTCCCTACTTTTGTTTCTAGTATGGCTCCAGCTATATATCCCTCAAAGCCCTTAACTAGCAAAGTAATAGGTGCATAATGTGAGTATCCAAGCAAAATATCAGCAAAACTTGAGCCAAGGCCGCCTACTATAAGTCCTCCTTTTTTACCTAAAAGAAATGCTGCTACAAAGACCACCATATCTCCTAGGTTTAGATAGCCATTAGTATTTATAGTAGGAATTTGTATAATCATTGTCATAACAGTTGTCATTGCTATTAACAAAGAATATTTAACCAACAATTTTAGCTTTTCTTGATTTATCATAATATCCCTCCAAAAGCGTTATGGTACGTAATATAAGTGTTATTGTTTATCTTTGGTTTACCATAACACTTTTTTAAGAAAATTTCAATAGCAAAAGCTACTATTCATTATTATATGAATAGTAGCTTAATTTCTCTAAAACAAATTATGCCAAACGTCCTTCTAGCTTTTCTCTTTCTATTTGTTTTCCTACTGCTATATTTAATTGAACTCCTTCATTCTTAATCAAAACATAGGATCCTATACTTGATAAAACATCTGAAATAGGATAGGATAACCAGACTCCAAGAGCTCCTAAATTAAATAGTCTAACCATTATTAATGATATAGGTATCATGATTATTATCTGTCTTAAAACAGACACTAATATGGATGTCTTTACCTTTCCTAAGGCTTGGAAATAATATATGGATACATAATAAATACTAATTAATGGAAAGACTGCTATCATTATCCTGAAGGCAATAACTGATTCTGCAATAATGGCTTGATCTTTAATAAATATACTAATTAATTGAGGCGTAAATATCATCATTATAGCCCATAGAACTATAGAGCTAATAAAGGCGAACTTCGTTGTTTCGTACATTATACCTTTTAACCTTTTGTAATTCTTCGCTCCAACATTATATGCTACAATAGGCTGCATTGCTGCAGCAATCCCTAACATGCTAATAAATAAAAACATATATACCTTTGATATTACTCCTAATACTACTATGCCTGAATCTCCAATAGTTGAAGCTAATAAATTGTTCAAAACTCCCATTAATATTCCATCTTCAGCCTCTATTACAAAAGCAGCAAGTCCTACACCTATAATAGATAAGGCAGTTTTTTCATCTATCCCAAAAGCTAAATCCATATTATACTCTTTTAGTATTTTTCTATAATGATAAAAAGCATAGATAAATCCTATAAGCTGTGAAATACTTGTGGCTATTGCTGCACCTTTTACACCCATCCCTAATTTCGTTACTAAAATGAAATCAATTATAATATTAGTTATGGCTCCTATACTGGTACTCATTATAGACATTTTGCTATTTCCTAAAGCTAGCATAATATTAGATATGAACAAGGTCATGCTCAAAAATGTACTAGCAAAAATAATATAGTATAAATACTCTTTGGCTAAAGGCAATATATTTTGACTTGAGCCTAATNTAATCAGAATTTTTTCTCCAAATAAAACAACTGTAATTGTCAATAATATCATTATGGCATAAGACAAGGAAAAACCATTTCTTAATACCTTTCTAGCCCCATCAATATCTTTTCTTCCATTAGACCTAGAAAATGCTGTTGACGTACCAACGGCTATCATAGTTCCCAATGCAACTATGATTCTTTGTATTGGAAATACTAAGACTAAAGCTGCTATCCCATCAGCACCTACTTCCCTGCCAACAAATATGGTATCTACCATATTGTATAGTTCTGAAACAAGATAGGAAAGTATAATTGGTATGGAAAATCTTAATAATAGCTTTGTTATCTTTTCTTCACCAAATATTTTATTGTTACTCATAATAAAACCCCCATAGATAAACTAATCTTATCATTGGGGGTTTTTAAATTCATCCACCTATTTAGCTTCTTTATAGTACACTTTTAGCTTTTTTGAAAATTGTAACATTTTTCCATATCTTTGTTTAATCTAAATTCTTATTGGTTTGGTACACTGTTTAAGGTAAATAGGACCGCTCCATTGGGTTTAATATTTGCTTGTACATTAAAGACTATAGATCTTTTACCATAGTAAAATGTCACATTAGGATGGACATATTCATCTAATAAATCCCAATGTATAGTGTCTATCCTTTCAGGGCCGCCTAAATGAACCCATTTATCATAGATTGAACCATGACTCTTATTTAAGTTGTATTTAGTAATCTGAAAGTCTCCTTCCATATTATAAATGTTCAAAGAAATTTTCATCGATTTTAATTTATCCTGTGTTTTCCCACTATAGATGGTTTCTTCTGCTACTTCTACTGGATTAAACATCAATATCTGATAACCCTCATCAGATTTTGTTACTACATATCCTTCCCCTCTATACAATAATTCCTCTCCTAAGAGTGATAAGAACTTATAAGCATAAAATGAAGGCTTGTTTAAGTAATTAGAGGTAAATAACCCATTCCCTCCAAAGAAAGTGTCATTAGTAAGATAGGTTTCCCTAGTAATTTCATCTATCATATTTGGAACAATTCGTTTCCCTTCATTTATATAACTATATAGAATAAAAGGCACCATATCTATAGTGTCATAGAGGGGACTAATTTCTGCTTTAAGGAAATATGGTTTTAGCTTATCTATATTAAAATTTAACCATTCCTCTGCATCTACATCATATATATAGGAAAAGTTGTTTATAAATTCCTTAAGGATGTGGTCTTCTACCCCTTCAGTGTTTATAATAGGAAATAACTTCATCTGTCTTATAAAATCTAATATATTCTCAACTCTAGTCCAATTAATAAATCTATTGTTTTTCCCTTTATATATGTCCATATCCGCAGAAAAAAGCCTATTGATAATACAGTATTCAAATCTTATCTGCTTTTGCATCTCCTTTAATATTTTTATATTTTCTTCTTCCAACAATAAGGAAATATCCCCTAGGTTTATTATGTTAGGTTTTTCAAACTCATCTATTGGTTCCTTGTTTAAATCTATATCAAGCTTTATAATCCTATTGTCAAAATGATATCTTTCATAATCTTCTAAATACTGATGAATATAAGGTAGACCATCCTTCAAATCATAGAAGTTTATCTGCTTCAAGTTTTCTAGTTCTTCTTCACTTACCTTATACTTTTTTCTGTACTGCATAGGAGTCATATTGTAGTGCATTTTAAAATGCTTGTTATAGTATCTAACATGAGAGAAACCTATTTCAGCAGATATTTCGCTAATATTCAAATCCGAATCCAATAATAGTTTTGTTGATTCTTCAACTCTTACCTTATTTAAATATTCAGAAAAACTATGGCCAAATATTTCTTTTAATTTATATGATAAATATTGAGTGGTTAAAAACTCCTTTTCAGCTATATCTTGTAGACTTACTTTATCCTTATAATTGTTGCCTATATACTTTACTATGCGATGATACCTTTCTAGTTGATATTCATCATCCTTTAAATCTTCTTCTTCATATACTAAGTAATGAAAATTATTAAGTATATGATACATCATAGCTAGTAGGCTATCTTCTATAGAATCCTCATAATCATCTAGCTTAGCTATAACTTCATACAAGAGGATTGATAAGTACTTCCTTAACTCATAATATTCCTCGGTTTCCTGTGCATTATCATCTGATGAATTTGTATAATAAAAGGTATCTTTAGCATCATCATAATATCGTTCAAAATAGTTGGGGTCTATATCTATAATGAGGACAAGATTATCCGGATCATCTGATTCTACACTAAGAACTTCGTTAGGGTTAATTATCTCCATTTCTTTTTCTACTAGAGTATATCTTTCGTTTTCAACCCCTATAATAATAGTACCTTTTAAGACAAAGAAAATCTCTATAGAATCTTGCCAATGAAATGGATATTGCATAATATTTGCCAATCTTATATTTATAGGTAAATCTTTTAAATACTCCACATATTCCTTTCTCATATCCCAACCCTCTTTCAATTTGAGTATTTTCCCTCTTAACCTATTTTAACCTTATTTGGATATTAAAAACAATAGAATTTTTATCATTGCAATTACATGCATACAAGCAATAGTTTAGGGTAATTAATAAATATATAATAAATATGGAGGCTATTATAATGGAAAAAAATAAATACGTACCTGAAATTAAGTCAAATCTAAAATCTAATGCTATCGAAGTTCCCGAATCTATATATAAAGCTAGTGGAATCAAGTTTTTAGGAAAAAGAATAAAATCATTATTATTTTCTACTGATGTAGCATTAATTACAAATTCTAATGCTGGTTCAATTATAGCAGTTTATCCATTTACACCCCAATTGTCAATAATCCAAGCAACTTTACAAGTTGCTCCAGTACCTGTTTTTGTTGGAGTTGGTGGAGGGCGGACAACAGGAAACAGATCCATAGCCATTGCCCTACAAGCTGAATTATTGGGTGCCTATGGAGTAGTAGTCAATGCACCTATGGATAATAAGGTCATAGAAGAAATGAACAGTATCATCGATATACCTATTATTGCAACAGTTGTTACTAATAAGGATGACTACAAAGGGAAACTAAAAGCAGGTGCTAGTATATTAAACATATCTGGTGGTGCTAATACAGCAAAGATTGTAAAGCAAGTACGAGATGAGTATGGAGAAGAACTGCCTATTATTGCTACGGGTGGGCCAACTGATGAAACCATTCTTGAAACAATTTATGCAGGTGCTAATGCCATTACATACACACCACCAACATCTGCAGATATATTTGCAAAGGTCATGGAAAAGTATAGAAGCAATATATAACGCACACCACTTACTTAATGATAAAAGGAATCCATTCCTTTTATCATTTTTTATTGTTTTAATCAAAAGCACACTAGATAGGCTTAAGTCATAAGATAATAGAGACTAACTTTGATAAAAGTAGGTGATGGTATGTATAAAGACTTAATAGTTGGCTCTGATAGTNTTGTAACCCTTAAGAATGGCAATGATGTACATTATATAAACTTTGACAATGCTGCTACTACTCCTCCTTTTAAAAGTGTAATTCAAGCTATTGTCGACTTTGCTCCAAACTATTCATCAGTTCATAGGGGGACTGGATATAAAACAATTATTTCTTCTAAAGTCTATGATGATGGTAGAAATACGGTACTTGATTTCATCAATGGAAATGAGGACTTTCATACAGTTATATTTCTAAAAAACACTACTGATTGTATAAACAAATTGTCTTACAGGCTAAAAAACTTTCTAAAAGATAAGATTGTTCTAACCACATATATGGAACATCATTCAAATATACTACCATGGAGAAATAAATATAATGTAGATTATGTAAAAGTTGATTCAAACGGAAGACTAAGTATAGATGATCTAGAAGAAAAACTTAAAAATCACCATGGAAAAGTTGGATTAATATGTGTTACTGCTGCATCAAATGTTACAGGTTTTATAAACCCTATTCATCATATAGCAAGACTGGCACATAATTATGGGGCAAAGATTTTGGTTGATGGAGCTCAAGCAATTGCACATATGCCAATTGATATGAAGGACATTAATGCCCCTGACCACATTGACTTCTTAGCCTTTTCTGCCCACAAAATGTATGCTCCTTTTGGTACGGGAGCCCTAATTGCGCCAAAAGACATCTTCATTGAAGGTGTTCCTGAGTATGTAGGAGGTGGTGCTATAGAATTTGTATCTATTGATGATGTAATCTGGGCTAACCCTCCTGAAAAGGAAGAAGCTGGCACTCCAAACTTAATGGGAGTCCTTGCCTTAACTGAAAGTATTAAAATCCTAAAGTCCATTGGAATGGAAAAAATAGATAATTATGAGAAAAAATTAATAGACTATGCCATTAAAAATTTAATAAGAATCCCTAATTTAATTATCTACGATGATTTCGATCTAAATAGAAAGGTATCAATTCTTTCCTTTAATATGAAGGGGTTCACCCATGTAGAATTAGCAAAAATATTAGGAGATGAAGGTGGCATTTCTGTAAGAAATGGATGCTTTTGTGCTCAGCCATATGTTCAAGAATTACTAAACATAAAGAAAAATGATATCCAAAAATATAGAAGGGCTCCAAAGTCAATGCAGCCTGGGATGGTGAGAATAAGCTTAGGATTGTATAATGATTTCAATGAAATTGATTTATTAGTATATTTGCTTAATAAAATTAATAACAATATTCCATATTATCAAAAAAAGTATAGAAACCCTCCTCTTGACTAAAACTATCAAGAGGAGGTATTTTTTATGAACAAAAAAATGAGTATTCTAATTTTTAGTGGTGAATATGATAAGGCATTGGCGGCGCTAATTCTAGCTAATACAGCCTTAGAAATGAATGTAGAGGTAACCATCTTCTTTGCATTTTGGGGTTTGACTTTAGTAAGAGATCCTGATGTTATCACTGATGAAGAAAAAACTGCCTATGAAAAGATGTTTTCAAATATGACTCCTAAGGGTATTGAAGACTTGCCATTATCTAAAATGAACTTTGCTGGAATAGGTAAAAAGATGCTCCAAGATATGATGGACGATAATGATACACCACGAATTCAGGACTTTTTAAAAGGAGCTATCAATAAAGGGGCAAAATTTGGTGCTTGTAAGCTATCCTGCGAAATAATGGGCTTTGGAGAAGAAGAATTTTTACCCCAGGTAAAAATTATCACTGCTGAGGACTATATTAAAGATGCTTTGGAATCTGAAATACAGCTATTTATTTAATGTGCCATTGAGCTTATTTGAAGCCAATGACAGCTTTCAATGGCACTTTTCCCTTTCAAACAATCTTATAGATAGCTTCATGGAAGCTAGATACAATAAGATGGAAGTAGGTAAAAGAATTATTGTATAATTACTAATATTACTTGGGACCTGTAAAGCTATTTGTGAAGAAAAAAAGATAAGGACATATACACCAAGACTGAAAAAGTTTGTATACTTTTTAAATCGATAGTATATGGGAAGATACATTGATAAATATACTATAGAAATTGAAAGTGCAAAGAATATAACTTTAAAACTTACTTCTTCTAAATCCCCATTTGTCCCAAATTCAGTAAATAAATGTTGGAATTTAATTAATAGAAAAAATAATATAGCATATATTATTTGATTAATAGATGCAGTTAAATACTTGCTTATTACAATATCTGACCTTTTTATTGGCAAGCTAAGAATAAGAGTATTTACATTCATAAGTTTTTCCTGTTCCAACTGTGTTTCTGTACATAGCAGAGCTACCAACAAATTAGGTATTGTAAATATAATATAAAACATAGATTCGGTATTTAACATAAATATTAAAGGACTAAACAAAAATGTTAATATCATTGTTAATATTAAATAAAATCTTGTTAATGATAGGTCTTTTTTTATTAGTTTTAACATTTTCCTTCCCCCTAATAATATTCTTTGTCCTTGTATGCCAATAAAGATCCTGCTATAGAAAGCATAAAGGATGCTGCTACTATAATAGCAAGTATTATAGTACCTGCTGAGGATAATTCAAATGGTTCTGATGCTTCCCCCAGCATTTTAAAATATCTAGAAATAAAGATAATATTAATAAAACTAACAGAACTAAGGGAAGAATTAGAATTTCTATTTGAAAACAGTTTAATTGGCACATTAACACTAATTAATATAATCGATAGACCAATTAGAAATCTAATTAGATCCGTATTATAGTAGTCTAGGATCGAATGCAATCCAAGTTTCCCCAAAATAAATAGCACTAATATTGTATATATACTTGATAGAATAAATATAATATATGTTGATAAAAACTGGCTAATTACTATATGATTTTTATTTATTGGTAGAGAGGCCAATAATACAGAAGATTTTCCCTCTACACCTTCATCTGCACTTGTACTGATGAATATAATAGCTATAAATCCCAAATAATGAGCTAATCCTACACTAAAATAGCTAATTAAGACCATTATTATTGGAATAGCAAATAGCAAAGTATATAGTTTCATTTTATTTGAAAAAATCAAAATAAAATCTTTCTTAATTAGATTAATCATTAAACTGCCCCCTAGTATTAAACATAATGTCATCAAGGCTAGCTCTTTCAATTAATAAATCTGGATAAGCCTGCCTAATTTCACTGGCTTTATCTGTAAAGCCTTCGAAGCTGACACTTGTTTCCCTAAGTCCTATAAGTTCTTCCCTTAAGGAATTGCTTAATTGTTCTGGTCCACCTTTTACAATCCCGTAGTTGTCCATAATCTCATCCTTTGATTTAGAGAATATTAGCTTTCCATTGTTAATATAGGTAATATAATCTGCTATTCTTTCTAAATCTGATGTAATATGTGTAGAAAAGAATATGGATATATTCTCTTCATGAACTATTTCGTAGAGTAGATTTAATACCTCTCTTCTAAATATTGGGTCTAAGCCAGATGTAGGCTCATCCATGATTATAAGCTGGGCATGATGACTTAATGCTATTGCTAGAGCAAATTTTACCTTCATCCCTTTTGACAAATTCTTTATCTTATATCTTGGTTTAAGTTCAAACTTCTTTAGATACTCTTGAAACACTTCCTCATCCCATTGTGAATAAAATGGAGCAATTATCTCTTTCATATTCTCTATTGACAAATTCTCAAAAAAATATGATTCATCATATATAAAGCCGATTTTGTCCTTTATCTCTATTTCAGATTCCACATGGTCTTTGCCAAATATCCTTATTTCACCAGAATCCTTCTTCAATAAATTCATTATTATCTTAATTGTAGTGCTTTTTCCTGCACCATTAGGACCTACAAAACCCATTATATATCCAGGTTCTAACTTAAAAGAAATATTGTCTAATTTAAAACCCATAAAAAATTCCTTAGTTAGATTATTAACTTCAAGCATATTAGTCCTCCTCAAACAATTTTCTCACAATAGTGTCTATTTCTTTATATGGGATGTCCATTTGTTTACATTCATCAATTATTGCAGCTAAACCCTCTTCAATAATCTTTAGTTTTCTTTCCTTCAAGAGGTCCCTGTTTTGCATAGCTACATATGTCCCTTTTCCAGGGACTGTATATACGAAACCATCTTTTTCTAACTCATCATAGGCTCTTTTAGTAGTTATAACTGATATTTGCAAATCTTTAGCAAGGGCTCGAATTGATGGCAACAATTCCCCCTCCTGAAGATCACCCTTAATAATCTGTGATTTAATCTGATTGGATATTTGATTATAAATTGGATCATTTAAACTATTTGATATTATAATCTTCAATTCTAACATCCTCCGAACCGTATATACTGTTTATATACAGTATATATTTTATATATAGTCATGTCAATAGAATTTTGTATGAAATTATTAGAGTAGAGTGAGTAGTTTTGTGACAATAATAGGGCTGACAAAGTCAGCCCTACACTTTCTTTTAATATATTTATTTACACTTTTTATATGTAGCATCTAAATAATACTATCTTCCCTGCCTATGAAATATCATTCCAATATAATTACCAATTAAGGCAATAATCCCATATCCTACTATATACACCCAAGCTGTATAGTTATAATAAATGAAAATTGTTGGCGCAAATAATACTGCTACAATTATGGGATACACCCAATTAAATGTATACTTTAGTCCATAAAAGACTGAGTTAACAAAACAAATTAAGGGCATTACAACTAGTAGTATCATCATACCTGTTCCAGTATCTTGAATAAATAATGGAAGCAAATAAAAACTTAAGGCAGTTACAAGCAAATAGCTAATCATGTTTTTAACTCCTTTGTTTATGGTAAGTATTGTTCTTTGATCTCTGTTACATACCCATCCTTTGTATAAAGATGAAACAATACACTATTGTTTGTAGAATTATTATATTCAATAAAATCTCTTTTAGAAACTGATATATGATTAGATAAATCATTTAAATCTAGAATTAGAAATTTAGTTTCACCACAAACCTCAAAAACCATAGGGTACTTATCTTTATTGTATATATAGAAACCTGAAGGCATATCTTGATTTATATCTATATTTAATTCTGCTGCCCTCTCCTCATCTTCAGTGGTTAAATATTCTACCTTATCAAAATGAAATAGTCCATTATCAGAATTCATCTCTGGTATATAGCCAATATAATGGCTTATAGGTGTGGTTAGGAAATCATCAATTGTGGCTGGATTAATCACTTCTAAGTCATCAGTCTTAACTAAAACTTGTCCTAAGGTGTTTATTATATAATCGTAGCCCACTTCCACAGGATCTAGCATCCAAGGATTATGACCATTATCAACTTGCTCTTGTAAATTCTCATAATAATCTTGTATTTTTATATTTTCTTCAAAATATGGGATTTCATGATATATAGTACCATTGCCATCCATCCACCTCTCTACCACCCATATACCATTAGGACCTTGACTAACTGGTTGAGATAGTAGTAGTTGTGAAGTTTCCCCAGTGGATAGTGGGAATTTTATGAGAACATGACTACTATCATAGGTTTCCTTTGGTAAAACATCCAAGTTTTCTAATAGAATACGTATTGCTACTTCTTGTGTAGATAGTGAATTTATTTCAAATTCCAATGTGTTTGCATTTCCTAAATATATTAATCTATCCCCTTCATAAGTAAAGACTAGATTTGGCTTGCCCATGCTACTATCTTCAGTTATCCATCCATCTTCGACTTGCATACCTCCTGCTACCATTACTTCATCTATGTTCTCAGGTTTTAACCTGTATTCTAGTCTCCATAATTCTACAGGATTTGAAAGGATATTATCAAAGCTAGATAATCGCTTTAAACTAATAATCTTTTTATCAATTACCTTAAAACCACCATATTCCGCATTCTCGTACATTTCAATTTCCTTATCAATAAATCCCCATGCATAATCTTCAACAGTCATATCCTCATCTTTTATTTCATTAAAAACACTGCTGCATCCAACAAGTGCAAACACTCCAATAATTAATATAATTACAATAAAGACTCTTTTTTCCATCTTGGCCATCCCCCTCTTAATGACATAGAATTATTTAGGCTCTTTCCCAGGGAAAGAGAATTTACTCAAAACAGTTTTTCAATAGCTTGAACTTAGCTGCAATAACGACTTTACCTGTCCTTGCTCTTTGTTAAATAATACACAATCTAGATTCTAAACCTATATCCTGTCCCCCATACTGTTTCAATGTAGTGTCTGCATGTTGGATTAGGTTGAATCTTTTCTCTTATTCTTGCAATATGTACAGTAATTGTTGTTGTATCTGACAGTGCATCATATCCCCATACCTTTTCAAATAAATCTTCTTTAGAAAAAACCCTATTTGGATTTTCTGCCAAGAATAAGAGCAAATCAAATTCTTTTTGTGTTAAAAACACTTCATTATCGTCAATGTAAACTCGACGATCTTCTTTATCTATAGATAAGGCTCCAGCAACTATTAGCCTTTCTTGATTATTATTCTTAAGCTTTTCATAGGTCTTTATATGACTATTGACCCTTGCTACCAGCTCTCCCATGCTAAATGGCTTAGTTATATAATCGTTAGCACCCAAGTTTAAACCTTTAATCTTATAAGTCTCATCGGATTTAGCAGATACAATAAGTATAGGTATTTGTGATGTTTTGGATATTTCCCTCAATATATCAAAACCATCTATTTGGGGTAGCATTAAATCTAAAATAATCAAATCAAATTTATCATTATTAATATAATCAAAACCCCTTTTTCCATCAAAGGCACAAACAACTTCATAACCGCTCATTTCCAAATAGTCTTTTTGAAGTTCTGATATGCTCTTATCATCTTCAATTATTAAAATCCTTTTCAACTAATACTCACCTCATCTTTAACAGGTCAAAAATCGTCCTCTTCAGTGCTTTTTATCTTTCATCTTTTTTAAAGAAATGATAATTGAAGCCCCTTGGCTAGCTTCACTAATTGCCCAAATTCGTCCGTCTAATCCTTCTACAATTTGTTTAGCAATTGCAAGGCCTAAGCCGCTTGAACCCTTAACTTCTCTTGCTGTATCTGATTTATAGAATCTATCGAAAATATGTGGTAAATCCTGTTTGTTAATTCCCTTACCATTATCTTTAAACTCGATTATGACTGAAGAACTCGTTTCCCTTAATATTATCTTGAGCTGACCTACTTGTTCTTCTATATTGCTCTTAGCATTGTCTACAATATTTTGGGCAACACGTTTAAACTTTTCTACATCTATAATAACAAAGGTTTCCGCTGAAAGCTTGTTTTCAAAAACTATACTTTTATTTTCCAGTTTGAAATCTGTTAAGCTATCATCAATACAATCTTTCATATATTTCACAATATCTATCTTTTCTTTTTCGAACTCCATTTGCTTTAAATCTAATTTGGAGTACAACAATAAGTCCTCAATCATAGTATCTATCATCTTTGTTTTTTCAATAGCCTTGGTTAAATAGTAGTCTCTCTTTTCATCAGTATCTGCAACACCATCAAGAACTCCATCAATATATCCTCTTATAGAAGTTACAGGCGTTTTTAAGTCATGGGATATACTTGATATTAAAAATTTTCTATTGTCATCAACTTTTTCTTGGTAATAGAGAGAATTTTTCAACTGAATCCGCAACTGTTCAATAGCACTTCCAAGCTCTCTAATTTCACCATATCCCTTATCTGTAATTGCAGTGTCAA
>JGI24712J26585_10002498_pt1 | contig 14980 bp, 15 predicted proteins | sample BioPla3DNA2_FD_26585 | JGI IMG/M metagenome (IMG submission 26585) | reverse complement strand
TTTATAAAAAGCCTGCAGAAGATTACGGCTGCATGGGATTCTTAGCAAGCCGATATTTCAGGAATGTTTTAAGGGTTTAAAATGTAGATGATCACCAGCCCGATTAACCCTGTTGATGCGGCATATAGAAGCCCCGGGATGAGGTTTCTCTTAATGATTTTTCCTTCGGCACCGAGAATTCCTACCACAGCACAAGCGGCTACAACATTATGGACCGCGATCATGTTCCCTATTGCTCCACCGACAGCTTGAAGGGCAAGTGTTATTGTATGTGAAATATTCAGGCTTTCCGCCAGCTGATATTGAAATCCACCAAAGAGAATATTGGAGACGGTATTGCTGCCGGAAATAAATGCCCCCAGCATTCCTAAAAAAGGAGCTGCAGCGGGCCATGCCTCTTGAAATATAATAGCAGAAAAAGCGGACATGGACATCAGCATGCTTTCAATTCCGGCCTGGTTTATATCCGAATGTACAAAAATCCTGACCATACTCACGGCAAAAATAAGAGCAATGGTTGCCGGGGAAAGCTGTGCAAAGGTTAGCCTGAAAACATTTTTCACTTCTACAAAGCTTATTTTATGTAAAAAGAATGTGAGCAGGGCGACAAGGGTGAATGGAATGATCCCGGGAAGATAAAAAGGTTGCACACTGTATTGAACATTTTCCTGACCGAGTATGTTGCTCCATGTAAATTCAATACCGGTAAGCAATTCCTGGAGACCAAGGTGCGGAAGGCGGGTGATTATCAGTAAAAGAGCGATAATTATATAAGGTGTCCATGCTGAAAAAAGTGACAGTTTGCTTGTTTCTTTTTCTTTTAGCCGGGTTTTTTCGCCCCAGCCTTTTCCCCAATGGTCTTCCGGAGGAAAGTCCCAAGCATTCGGGGGAACCAAAATTTTTTTTGATACAATTAAAATGATGATTGCCAGGCCGATTAAACCTCCAACAACTGAAGGGAGTTCCGGTCCGAAGACATAGCTTACAATCATTGCCGGTAAAGTGAACGAAAGGCCGCCAATAAGTGCCAGCGGCCAGACCTCCAGGCCTTCCCGCAGCGTCCTTTTTTCACCGAAGAAACGGGTCATCATCATAATGGATAATAGGGGAATAAATGTTCCTATTAGGATATGAAAGATCCCTGACCAGATGCCCACTTCTTTTAGGAAAAATATCATCGATGTATCCCCGGGGATAACACCGGCGATCGATGCTCCTATACCTACATTTATTGGTGTTCCAACAGCGCCAAAGGTTACAGCGGTGCTATTGCAAATCAGGGCAATCATCACTGCGCACAGAGGGGGGAACCCCAGCCCCACCAGCAGGGGTGCAGCCAGGGCTGCGGGAGTGCCGAAACCGGCTGCACCTTCAATAAATGAACTGAACAGCCATCCAATTATGATCACCTGTATGCGGCGATCAGTGGTTATACCGTAAAAGCCGCCGTTTATGGCGGCGAGACCGCCGCCTGCTTTTAAGGTGTTTAGAACAAGGATGGCTCCAAACACTATAGTTAATATATTTATTGCCAGCATTGTTCCTTCTGCAGTGGCGGCCAGAATTCTTACCGGATTCATTTTCCAAAAGACCAGAGCGATGAAAGCTGAAACGAACCAGGCAATGGGCATAGCTTTTTGGGCAGACAAGGCCCGGACGGTCATCAGATAAATGGTTACGAGTATAGGAACTGCTGCTAAAAAGGCCTTCAAAGCCAGGGGCAGGGGCATTGTCTTCTCCTTTTGCAATAGCTGATGATTTTTTACTTAATACTATCCTGTTGATGTATTTTAATTTTTACCATAATCGTTAGATTGTATGTCCTGCTGTTCATGGAAAAAGTAACTTTTGTTTTTTTTACAGTGTTATATAATCTGGCTAAAGAGAAATACCAAATAAGTAAAAAAAGTAGGAGTAAAAAAGAAAAATGAACACTAAAAAGCAAATTACTCTATCACCTTATCTGGAGTTGATTGGTGTAAAGCTTGAAGAAGTAAAATACCCGCGGGCCAGGTTGAGCCTGCAGTATAGAAAAGATCTGGTAAATCCAATGGGTACTCTTCATGGAGGGGTAATTTCATCACTGGTGGACGCTGTTCTGGGCTGCGCCTTGTTGAGCCAAAAAGAAATAAAGGGGATAGCGACATTGGAGTTGAAGGTAAACTATCTTAACCCGGTAACCAGCGGTACAGTTGTAGCAGAAGGGGAGATCATACACAGAAAAGGCCTCATGGCTTTTGGACAGGCATTTATCTATTGTGAGAAAAAGCTTATCGCTGTCGGCAGCAATACAAACAAGCTTACACTTGCGAAAGGTGAAACCCCTTCTTAGAATGCCTTAAGCCGGCAGTGAAGATTTACTTTTTGTTCTGGCTCATGCCACAGCTGCAAAACAGTTCACGGGGGTATTTGCCTGCTTTTTTGTTTCTTTCTTCTTTTCTCTTGCTTTTATGTATTTTATTAAGCTATAATTGTTTGAGACAGCAGAATTATTTATAGTATGTAAAGCGTGTATTAAATAAAGGTGTGGTTTTGTGAAAATTACTTTTTATGATAAACTATTCATTGCTATTATTTTAGCTTTTAGCGCTGTAGGATTTATTTTTAATTTCAGTCTTGGTGCTGAAATGAAACAAAAGTATATAACAGTTCATGTTGATAACAAGCTGGTGATGGAGCTTTCAATAAATGACAGCACGCAGCAGAGGGTATCTTTCCCCTTTGGTGATCATAGGGAACATACCGCCACCATTGAGATAAGCGGCGGCAAAGTTCGTATGCTTCCCCTGGATGAAGAACTGTGCCCTCGCGGCATTTGTTCTCATACCGGATGGATCAGCCGTAATTACCAGAGTATTGTATGTGTTCCCAACCGCATTATCATTGCCTTTAGCGATAAAAAGATTGAAGGAGTGGACGGGGTTACGTATTAGCCGTTGTGCATCAAATTTAAAACCCCACCAATTCTTGACAAAAAAGTTTGGACTCATATATAATTAGGCTTAGTTTTTAAGAGGTGAAACCCAAATTATGAAGCTGCATGTCCCCGATCTCAGGAAGGAAGAGGGAAAATTTATTACCTATAACAGTACTTTGGTACTGAGTATTGGCGGCAATGAAGAAGGGCCGGCGTTGAAAATCAACCTCCAGGCCGCTTATGTTGCAAAAATGATCTTAATCAAAGGACACTGGGAGGCAGAGATGCAAGGTGAATGCAGCCGCTGTCTGGAAAAGTGCAATTATCAAATCAAGGAAAGCTTTTATGAAGAATTCAAGCAGCTGAGCTTAATAAGCGAACCTTCAGAACGGGATAGCGGGAACGTTTCGGAGGAAGGGGATTTGTTTGTTTTTAGGGGAGATACGCTTGATCTTAATGAGTATTTCCGGCAGTCGTTTCTTATGTCTCAGCCTTTAAAAATCCTCTGCCGCAGCCAGTGTAAAGGCCTTTGTCCTGTTTGCGGGGTAAACTTAAATTACCGGCAGTGCAGTTGTCTGGAGGAAAACCTTGATCCCCGCTGGGAGCTTTTACTGAAGCTCAAGGAAAAAAATTGATTGGCCGAAAAATTATTCAGGTTGATAGCCAAGAGTCAATAGATCAGGATCAATAAATGCCGCCAAAGATTGTCTGGAGCATAAGCATTAATTAATCGAGAGTTGAGCAAAGGAGGTGCTTTTTTTGGCAGTACCTAAGCGAAGAACTTCTAAAACAAGAAGAAATAAGCGCAGAGCCAACTGGAAACTGGTTCTTCCGGGTTTTTCTGTATGTCCTCAGTGCCACGAGGTTAAGATGGCGCATAGAATTTGTCCAAATTGTGGATATTACAAGGGCAAAGAGGTTGTAAAATAGCAACAAGAGCGACTATTACCTGGCTTAAGCCTCTTCAGGGTTTAATCCGGGGTTTCTTTTATTTTAACGAATATTTTTTGTATTTAGGAGATGGGATCTGTGTTGCGTGTAGCAGTCGATGCTATGGGGGGTGATTATGCACCTTCCGAGATAGTAAAGGGTGTTATCTCCGCTGTAAAGAGAACCGATGATCTAAAAATTTTTCTGGTTGGTTCATCGGAGGCAATACAAAAAAGTGTAGATCAGGAAATTGACTCTTCCCGTATTGAAATTATAAATACTGAAGAGGTTATCGGCAATCATGAAGATCCCGGCCTGGCTATACGCTCCAAGAAGAAATCTTCGATGGTTACGGCCATGCAACTGGTCCGTAACGGTGAGGCTGATGCGGTAATGAGCGCAGGAAATACCGGCGCGCTGATGGCCGGGGGATTGCTTTTTCTGGAGCGGTTAAGCGGAATCAAACGTCCGGCACTAATGACGGTGATCCCCGCATTTGAAGGTCCGGATACGGTGGTACTGGACATTGGAGCAAATATGGACGCCAAACCCGAACACCTATTGCATTATGCCTTAATGGGCAGGATTTATTCTCAGGAAGTACTGGGGAAGAAAAATCCCACAGTTGCCCTCTTAAATATCGGCACGGAAGAAAGCAAGGGCAACATGCAAGTTAAAAATGCATATCGTTTGATTAAAGCAAATGTTGCTGATTTTATCGGTAATGTCGAAGCAAAAGAGATTTTTAATTGTGCAGCCGATGTCCTGGTGTGCGATGGTTTTGTAGGAAATGTATTATTAAAAACCATTGAGGGGTTTGCCAGGGATGTTTTTGGTTATCTGCGCAAAGAGATAAAAAATGATTTTAAGACTCGCCTTGTTTCTCCCCTGTTTAAGCCGATTTTCAAAAGAATTAGTTCCAGTTTGGATGAATCTGAGTATGGAGGTAGCCTGCTGCTGGGTCTGAAAGGTGTTTGCTTCAAGTGTCACGGTTCCTCCAGGGAAAAGGCAATAGCACAGGCTTTAGTAAAACAGGTTTATCCATTTGTGCATAACGGCGCTAATAAAAAAATTGAAGAAGCACTTGACAAAATCCTTAGTTGAAAGGGGGCATGGCATGCAATCCGAAAAGGCTGTCGGGATTGTATCAACGGGAAAGGCCTTGCCTGTCGGACGCTTAACAAATTTTGATCTTGAACATCTAGTTGAAACCAGCGATAAATGGATCCGGGAAAGGACGGGGATTGAGGAAAGGCGTATACTTAGCCCCGGTGAGACAAACTCCGGGCTGTCGCTGACCGCTGCCAAAATAGCCCTGGAAAGGGCCTGTTTGAAACCCCGGGATATTGATTTGATTCTTGTGGCAACCGTAACGCCGGATATGATCTTTCCTTCAACGGCATGTTTAATCCAGTCCGAACTTAATGCCTTTAATGCGGCGGCATTTGATCTTGCTGCAGGTTGTACAGGGTTTCTATACGGTTTATGCGTCGCGGAACAGTTTATTAAAACCGGAGCGATGAAAAATATCCTCCTGGTTGGGGCTGATACCCTTTCCCCGGTTATCGATTGGCAGGATCGCAATACATGTGTGCTTTTCGGCGACGGTGCGGGAGCTGTAGTGATAAGGGAAGTGGAAAGGGATCGCGGGTTGCTTGTGAGCAAATTGTTTTCAGACGGCAGTAAGGCAGGTTTGTTATATGTTCCTGCCGGCGGGAGCAGAGCTCCTGCCACATTCAGGACTGTTGAGGAAAGAATGCATTATGTAAAAATGAACGGTCCTGAAATTTTTAAGTTTGCGGTGACGGTCATGGTAGATTCAACAAAAAAAATACTGGACCTTTGTGACAAGAAACCTGAAGACCTTGACTTTTTAATACCGCATCAGGCAAATGTGCGTATTATCAAGGCGGCATCTAAAAGGTTGCGGTTAAAACCCGAACAGGTTCTGGTGAATATCCAGCGTTACGGAAATATGTCTTCAGCATCTATTCCCGTTGTTTTGGACGAAGCGCTAGAAGAAGGGAAAATAAAAACGGGTGATTTAATAGCTATGGTATCGTTTGGCGCAGGTCTGACCTGGGGTGCTGCTCTATTAAAATGGTAGCAGAGGAGGTAAAATATGGGTAAATGTGCTTTTCTTTTCCCCGGTCAGGGTGCACAGTACGTGGGCATGGGTAAAGAAATGGCGGAGAATTTTCCTGCTTCCAGAGCTGTTTTTGAGGAAGCCGATGATATACTGGGATATAAATTAAGCAACATTATCTTCCAGGGAGAAAAAAAAGATTTAAAAAAAACCGAGATAACCCAACCGGCTGTTTTAACGACAAGTATTGCTATTTTAAAAGTATTAAGGGAAGAAGGTATTAATCCAGAAGGACTGGCAGGTTTAAGCCTGGGAGAATACAGCGCACTGGTATGTGCAGGTGTAATCAGTTTTTCGGATGCGCTATTGATCGTTCAAAAAAGATCACAGTATATGCAGGAAGCCGTCCCTTTGGGAGAAGGGGGAATGGCTGCAATCCTCGGGCTGACTCCCGAGGAAGTAAGAATAATGTGTGAGCAAAGCATGACTTTAGGGCATGTTGAGCCGGCAAATTATAACTGTCCAGGTCAGATTGTTATTGCAGGCCATATGCAGGCTGTTGAAGAAGTATGCAGGCTGGCAAAGGAGAAAAAGGCCAGGGCGGTAGTGCTTTCAGTCAGCGTACCTTTTCACTGTAGATTGCTCTATTCCATAAAAGACAAGATGTCGGCTTTACTTGAAAATGTGCCTTTTTTTAAGCCCTGTGTTCCCTTTGTATCAAACGTATCTGCCAATTACCTGTGGGATCCGGAAGAAATCAAGAGATCGCTTGTGGTACAGGTTTACAGCCCTGTTTATTGGGAAAACTCAATGAGGCTTCTCTTGAAAGATGGGTACGATATTTTTATAGAAATCGGCCCCGGGCGTGTTCTGACAGGGTTTATGAAAAAAATATCTAATGAAGCCCGTGCCATCCATGTGGAGGATAAACTAACCCTGGCAAGGCTTATAACACTCCTGCAGGAGGTGCAACCTTGACTTTGAAGGAAAAGGTAGCTATAGTAACAGGAGGATCAAGAGGAATAGGAAAAGCGATTGTTCTTGCCCTCGCCCGGGCGGGTGCAGCTGTGGTGATTAATTATCAGGAAAATGAAGATGCAGCAAGGGATACTTTAGGAGAAGTTGAAGAGTCCGGTGGGAAAGGAATGGTTTACCGTGCGGATGTAAGACACCTGCCGGAATGTGAAAAAATGGTTAAAGCTACTCTTGATCATTTTGGAAGAATTGATATACTAATTAATAATGCCGGTATACGCAGGGATAATATCCTGGCGTTAATGAAAGAGGAAGACTGGGATGTGGTCCTGGATATCAACCTGAAAGGAGTATTTAATTGCTGTAAGGCTGTCTTAAGACCGCTCCTAAAACAAAAAAGAGGAGGTAAAATAATAAATATCGCTTCTGTTGCCGGCATGGTTGGAAACAGCGGGCAAACTAATTATGCAGCAGCTAAAGCAGGAGTTATTGCCTTTACCAAGTCACTGGCAAAGGAACTTGGGAAAAGGGGGATAACGGTAAACGCTGTTGCGCCGGGCTTTATCGAAACGGATATGACTGAAGATCTGCCGGATCAATTAAAAGAAATGATTCTTCCCAGGATATCTCTGGAGAGGTTTGGAAAACCTGAAGAGGTGGCGGAGGCAGTTTTATTTTTGGCTCAAAATGCAAATTATACAACTGGTTCCGTAATCCTGGTTGACGGGGGTCTCATGCTATAATTCCTTGGATAGTATTATGCTTGCCCGGAGGGAGGTGAATTGGAAGGTGGATATTTTTGCAAAGGTTAAAGCACTGATTTCCGAACAGCTTGATATAGATGAAGACCAGATTACTCTGGATACTACCTTTGAAGATATTGATGCCGATTCTCTGGATGTTGTGGAACTTGTTATGGCGCTGGAGGAAGAGTTTGATCTGGAAATTGCCGACGAAGAGGTGGAGAAAATTCAAACGGTCGGTGATGTTGTCGGTTACATAGAAAAGCATCTTTCTTAGTGAATATATTTGAAGCCCTGCTTTTTGCAGGGCTTCCAGATCATATAGATGTGCCTTAGCGAGGTGAAGTTTGTGGAAAATAAGGTGGTTGTGACAGGAATCGGGGCAGTTACACCTATCGGCACCAGTAAAGAAGAATTTTGGGAAAACCTGAAGAAGGGTAAGAGCGGCGTTACTGTCATTGACCATTTTCGTGATTATTCCACATATATTGCCGCGGTTGTTCAAGATTTTGATCCGCAGCGTTATATGGAAAAAAGGGATATAAAAAAAACAGATCGTTTTACCCACTTTGCCCAGGCTGCAGCCAGTATGGCCCTGGAAGATGCGGCGCTAGATCTGGAAAAAACGGACAAGGAAAGAGTAGGCGTCATTATCGGATCGGGGATCGGCGGCCTGGATACGATAGAAACACAATATAAAATTCTTCTGGATAAAGGGCCCCGCCGGGTAAGCCCCTTTTTGGTGCCCATGCTCATTGCTAATATGGCTTCCGGCTATATTTCCATAGTATATGGGATTAACGGTCCCAACTCAACAACTGTAACTGCCTGTGCCAGCGGGACCAATGCCATCGGTGAAGCCTTCAGGATTCTGCAAAGAGGAGACGCAGACGTAATGATTGCAGGGGGAGCCGAGGCCCCGGTTACTTCAATCGCCTTTGCCGGATTCTGTGCAGCCCGTGCCATGACTACATGTAATGATCAACCTGAAAAAGCTTCAAAGCCTTTTGATTTAAAACGCGACGGTTTTGTTATGGGGGAAGGAGCAGGAGTTTTGATATTGGAGAGAGAGGAATATGCGCTAAAGAGAAGGGCTAATATCTACGCGGAGATCATCGGTTACGGAATGTCTGGAGACGGCTATCACTTCACTTCACCCGATCCGGAAGGGCAGGGTGCGTTTCTTTGCATGCAGAGGGCTTTAAATGATGCCGGCCTTTCTCCTGGGGATGTTGATTACATTAACGCTCACGGCACTTCTACCGTATATAATGATAAAATTGAAACGTATGCGATAAAAAGGCTTTTCGGTGAGCATGCTTATAAAATAGCTGTGAGCTCAACAAAATCCATGATCGGACATTTGCTGGGTGCTGCCGGAGGTGTTGAGATGGTCGCAACAGTATTGAGTATGCATTACGGTATTATCCCTCCAACCATAAATTATGAAAACGAAGATCCCGATTGCGATCTCTTCTATGTACCCAATAAACCCTGTCTTCGGAATATTAATGTAGCGATCTCCAATTCTTTCGGCTTTGGAGGAACAAATGCCTGTCTTGCTTTAAAAAAATATATTCCGGAAGGGAGGGAAAACTAACGGCTTCCTATAAAAATGTGGTTGAATTATTAGGTAAGCTCCGCTGGCCGGTTAAGAAGTTAGCACTTTATGAGGAAGCGCTTACGCACTCGTCCTACGCTTACGAGTCTGCAAATCTGAGAAGTAATGAAAGATTGGAATTTCTGGGGGATGCGGTGCTGGAACTTGTAATTTCAGAATATTTTTTTAAAGTTTTCCCCGGTTACCCTGAAGGAAAGTTAACTTTAATGCGCCATAATATAGTCAATGAAAAAACACTGTTTCAAATTGCACAGGGCATGGAACTGGGTTCATACATAAAATTCGGAAAAGGCGAGTTCCTGAGCGGCGGCTCAGGAAAGCCATCCCTGCTTGCCGATGCCTTGGAGGCACTGATCGGTGCCCTTTTTATGGATGTAGGCTATGATGAGACAAAGGTTTGGGTGCTGGAACTTTTTAAACCCTTTTTAGATGCCGTTGAACAGGGAGAAATCCCCTTATTGGACTACAAGACAATGTTGCAGGAAAGATGTCAGTCCGGGCAGGGAATACTTCCTGAATATCAAATTACTGCGGAATACGGCCCTCCTCATAATAAAACATTTGAAGCCCTGGTAAAGGTGGATAATAAAAAAATTGGCTACGGCAGGGGAAAGAGTAAAAAAGAAGCGGAACAATCAGCGGCAAAATGTGCCTATGAGTTCCTTGAAAGAAAATAGCAATCTTTTGGAGTGGTTGTATGTATCTAAAGTCCCTGGAAATTACAGGTTTTAAATCATTTGCCGAGAAAACCGGGCTAAGTTTTGCCCCCGGCATCACCGCTGTTGTCGGCCCAAACGGATGCGGCAAGAGCAATCTGGTAGACGCCATCCGCTGGGCTCTGGGAGAACAAAGCGTCAGGATCATGCGCGGGGCGAAAATGGATGATTTAATCTTTAACGGTACTTCCGGACGCAAACCGCTAAATTATGCGGAGGTATCTTTAGTATTTGACAGGGCGGACAGGTTTTTACCCGTTGATTACCAAGAGATAGCGCTGACCAGGCGGGTTTTTCGTTCAGGGGAAGGCGAATACTTTTTAAATAAAACCCAATGCAGGCTTAAAGATATTACCGAGCTATTTTTGGATACCGGTATCGGAACGGAGACCTATTCGTTGATTGGACAGGGCAGGATCGAACAGATGATTAACGCCAGACCTGAAGAACACCGGGAGCTTTTTGAGGAGGCTGCAAAAATCCATAGATATAAGCAAAAAAGGAAAGAGTCCAGGGCAAGGTTGGATGAGATGGAGCAGAATCTTTTAAGAGTTGAAGATCTGCTGGCGGAACTAAAAAATCAGGAGGAAAGCCTCTCAGAAGCTGCAGCACTTGCAGGCAGATACAGGGAAATTTTAATTAAATTGCAGAATGTCGAACGGAAAATTGCAGGCAAACGCTGGTGGGATAATAAAAACATCTTAAAGAGATTGCAAGATGAGAGACAAAAAATTGAGGGTAAACTTTTAGAGAAAAAAAATGCCCTGCTGGCGCTCGAAGAAAGGTGTCAAAAAATTGCAGTTAAAGAAAGCATAAAAAACGAGGAAAAAGAAAAGCTGCAAAGCTGTTACAATAGATCTAAGGGGAAAAAGGAAAACCTGGAAAATAAACTAAACCTGTTCCAGCAGCAGGGTAAATATATGAAAGAAAAAATTAAGATCAAAGAGGATTCCTGCCGGGAAATTGACGAAAGAATTTCGGGTTTGGAGGAAACAAGGAAAAAAAATGAAACCGAATTGAAAAGCGTTCTGCTTGAGCAGGAAGAGCTGGGGAAAAAGGCTGCGGAGATAAAAGACAGGTTAACGAAATTGCAGGCGGGGAGAAATGTCTCAAACCTTGAAGCACTGCGTCAAAAGAAAACGGAGAGCGATTTGAAAAAAGTGTCTCTGGGCCAATCCCTTGAAGCTGATAGATTGCGTTGCAATGAGCTTAACGAAAGAATAGATGAGCTGGATGCAGGTATAAAAGAAGTAACAGAGGAAATAGAGAAGCTACAAACGGTTCAAAATAAAATAAGAGGTTTTTTACAAAGGTATGAATTAGAGCAGGAAGACAGGGAAGAAAAGCACAGGTTATTGAAGCAGCATTTTATAGAATTTGAAGAAAGGGCAAAAGCCCGAAAGTCAAGCCTGGATGGTTTGCAAAAAGAGCTGGAAAAAAAGGAAGCCCGCATAAAGTACCTGAAGGAAAGCCAGGACAGTTTTGACTTTTATGCCGGCGGAGTGAGAGCGATAATGAAAGCATCGGCCCATAACCCTTTGCTGCAGGGTATTTACGGCCCTGTTGCAGATCTCATTAATGTTCCGCATGGGCTGGAAAAAGCGCTGGAGGCAGCGCTGGGAGCAAAAATACAATTTATCGTTACCCGGGATGATGAAACAGCGCGCAGGGCGATAGAGTATCTAAAGAAAAACAGGGCGGGGAAGGCAACTTTTTTGCCTTTAAATCTTTTAAAAACGCCGGGGAAAAGAGAGCTTCCTTTCGCTCTTGGAGAGGATTTTTTGGGAGTGGCTTCGCAGCTTGTAAGCGTGCATCAGCAGTATAAGAAAGCGATTGATAATCTCCTTGGGCGTGTTCTGGTGTTAAAAAACCTTGAAGCGGGGCTTAAGCTTGCCCGCAGTAACAGGGCGGGCTGGAGCATGGTAACCCTGGACGGGGAAGTAATTACACCGGGGGGCGCCATCTCCGGGGGCTACCATTCCCAGGAGCGCACCGGTTTTTTAGGGCGCAAGGGGGAGTTGAACACCTTGGAAGGCGATATTTTAAAGATAAGAAATCAGCAAAAAGGCCTCGAAAAGGACATTGAGGGGCTTTTAAACCATATGCGGGGTCTAGAGAACGATTTAATAGAGCTGGATTTACAGGGCAGAAAAGCAGAAAAAGAAAAAACCAGGCTTCATAGCGAGCTGGAGAAAACCGCTGCCGGGATATTAAGAGCTGAACACGAGGCAAAACGCCTTGAAGAGGAGAAAGTAAAGCTTAAGAATAAGCATGATAACCTGCAGCGGCAGATTCTTCAAAAGGAAAAGGAGCTGCAATTACTTGAAGAAGCATGCTCAATAATTATAAATGACCTGGAAAAGATGAGCAGTATAGTGCGTGTTGATGAAGAGCAAGTTAAAAAATTGGAGAAAGAATCGGTCGATATCAGAGTACGGTTTTCCGCATTGCAGGAGAAGGAGAGCTCTCTGCAAGAAGCTTTGGGGAAACAGGCCGAGGAAAAAGAGCGGCTGGATTTGCTTTTGGCACGCCTTGCGGAAGAGCGGGGCAGGTTATCAGAGGAAATGAGGCATCTCGAAACCGAAGAAGCCGGGGCGCTGGCCGAGCTGGAAAAGGCTAAAGGAGAAGTGCGTAAAAATGAGGAACTGCTTTTTCTGCTGGGAAGTGAGCTTTCTTCCTTAAAAGAAGAAAGGGCATCTTTGTCTCTGGATTTACAAAAAGAGCAACGGGTAATTGAAAAAAATGAAAGACGCCTGCAGAATCTGGCTCTGGAGATAATCAAAGCTGAAGAAGCGGGTAAGTACCTTGAGGAGCAGCTGCTGGAAAAGTTTAAAATAAATCCACAGCAGGATCTTTCTCTCCAATCTCTAAGCATGGAGACAGAGGAACAGTTAAAGAAAGAAAAAGCATTTCTGGAGGAACAGAAAATAGCGCTGGGAGAGGTCGATCCCAGTGTTGCTGAGGAATACGAGCGGCTTCAAAAGAGGATTGCTTTTCTCGTAGAGCAGAAAAATGATCTGCTCAAAGGGGAAAAAGGGGTTAAAAGGGTTTTGGCTGAGCTGGATCAGCATATAAAGAGGCGTTTTCTAGAAGCACTGAGCGCTATTGAAAACAATTTTTTTGATATCTTCAGGAAACTTTTCGGTGGCGGCCAGGCTTTCTTAAAATTGACTTCCCCTGAAGATGTACTGGAATCCGGGATAGAGATTATTGCACAGCCGCCTGGTAAAAAATTGCAGAGCATCTCCCTGCTTTCCGGCGGTGAAAAAGCTTTAACGGCTATAGCTTTGCTTTTTGCTTTACTGCAGTTCAGGCCGGTACCGTTTTGTGTTCTGGATGAAATTGATTCTGCTCTTGATGAAAATAACCTGGAGAGGTTTGTACGCTATTTAAAAAAGTATTCCGGTGGTACCCAGTTTATTCTTATTACACACCGCAGAAAGACTATGGAGGAAGCCGATGTTCTGTTGGGAATTACTATGGAAGAGCAGGGTGTTTCCAAAGTAGTAACCTTGAATTTAAATAAAAAAGCAGGGTGAAATATTGATGTTAGCTCAATTTAAAAAGGGTTTGTTGAAAACCAGGGAGGCTTTTAAAAACAGATTTGAAAGCCTTTTTGGGGTAAATGAACTTGATGAGGATTTTTTTGATGAACTGGAAGAGATTCTCGTTTCAGCAGATGTAGGTGTAAAGACAACTGAAAAAATAATCGGGTTGCTGCGGGAGCGCATTAAAAAAGAAAGGGTCAGGGAACGTTCTGCTGCCCGGGAACTGCTAAAAAAATTGTTAGTTGAAATGCTTGATGACAACCAGCAGGCTTCCCTTGCAGTTGCTCCCTCTCCACCCACCGTGTATTTAATTTTAGGGGTTAATGGGGTAGGGAAAACCACCGCTATAGCTAAACTGGCTTATCGTTTCTCCAGTAAAGGGAAAAGGGTTTTGCTTGCTGCAGGCGATACCTTTCGTGCAGCGGCGATAGAACAGCTTGATGAATGGTCCGGCGTTGTTGGCGCGGGGATAATTAAACACCAGGAAGGTGGAGACCCTTCGGCGGTTATCTTCGATGCTGTTAATGCGGCGGTCTCCAGGGGGGTTGATCTCCTGTTATGCGATACTGCCGGGAGGCTGCATACAAAAGCGAATTTGCTCGATGAAATGAAAAAAATTTACAGGGTTATTCAAAAATCCCTGGGGGAAGCACCTCATGAGACGCTGCTGGTCGTTGATGCAACCACCGGACAAAATGCTATTGCACAGGCCAGGCTTTTTCAGGAAGCGGTGCCTATTACCGGCCTTATCCTGACAAAGCTCGACGGCACGGCCAGAGGCGGTATTGTCCTGGCTGTGAAGGATATTACAGGTATTCCCTTAAAGCTATTGGGGGTAGGTGAAAGAAAGGAGGACCTGGAGCCGTTTAATGCCGCGGAGTTTGTGGAAGCCCTCCTTGCTTAAAGCCCCCCTGCTATAGTGAAAAGATAGAGCTATAATGTCTTCATTGCAAATGCCCCTCCATCCTATCTAACTAACGTGGCAGGAGGGATAGGAAACATTTCAGCCTGCGGGAACGACATTTTGACAGGTACTATTGTAAAGGGTATTTACTTTACAGGAGATATAGTGTATAAATGTTAGAGAAGGTAAACAGGTTAAATTATCTATTTGATTTTTACGGTACTCTGTTGACAGAGAAACAACAGCGCGTAATGGAAATGTATTATAAGGATGACTTAACCCTGGCAGAGGTCGCCGGGCATTTAAATATTTCCAGACAGGCTGTTCATGACATTCTTTCCAGGACTGTACTTGCCCTGGAAAATTGGGAGAAAAAGCTCAACCTGTATGCTTCTTACCTTCAGCGGAAGGAGGATGGGCGCAGGGTGTTGGAGTTACTTGCCCGCAGGCCGCTCCAGGAAGAGGATATTGATGCTATTAAGGAAATTGTACGGCGAAACATGGTTGAAAACTGAAAAGGGAGGCAGCCCCGGTAAAGAC
>JGI24712J26585_10002495_pt1 | contig 14998 bp, 15 predicted proteins | sample BioPla3DNA2_FD_26585 | JGI IMG/M metagenome (IMG submission 26585) | reverse complement strand
CCCCTACGACTTTTTCCAGTACTGGCGTAATGTGGATGACGCGGATGTGATAAAATGTCTGAGGCTTCTGACCTTCCTGCCTCTGGAAGAAATCGAGGAAATGGCCAAGTGGGAAGGAAGCCAGCTTAACAAAGCGAAGGAAATACTTGCCTTTGAGCTGACAAAAACGATTCACTCCGAGAGCGATGCCCGGGATGCATTGAATACAGCGAAAGGCCTGTTTTCGAATAAAGGCGATACTTCAAATATGCCTTCAACGGAGATTAACCGCTCTATGCTTTCAGAGGACGGGATTACAATTGCCGAGCTTTTACAGCTCAGCGGACTGTGCTCCTCCAGGTCCGATGCCAGGAGAAACATTTCACAGGGTGGAGTGACAGCAGGAGGGGTAAAGATGACCGATGGAAATTATAAGTTTACCGAAGAGCAGCTAAAGGGTGAGGGCATAATAATTAAAAAAGGTAAGAAGCATTTCCACAGAGTTTTTTTGGCCGATAACTAAAGGGAACTATAGGGGGCGGCTGCCGGTTTGAGCGTAATCCGGCAGCCGCCCTGATTGTTTAAAAACTCTATTGGCCTGTCATCGCTTTGTGCCAAGGTAAAATACCGCCAGTGTTCCAGGCCCCGAATGGGAGCCGATAACCGGTCCGATATAGTTTATGATGATGTCCTTCACGGGAAGGGCAGCTTTTATCATGTTGGCCAGCTCATTGGCTCTGTCCTGACAGTCCCCGTGGCTTATAAATATTGTCTGCTCCTCAGGTCGAATGGCGTCGGTAACAACCTTGTCCAGCAGGGCCTTCAGGGCACCGCCGACTCCCCGGACCTTGGAAACGCTCTCCAGCTTTCCCTCATCGGTGACATGGAGCAGGGGCTTAATATTGAGCATAGAACCGACTACTGCCGTTGTTTTGGATATTCTGCCGCCGCTGTGAAGATGGTGAAGATCGTCAACCGTGAACCAGTGGCATAAATGGGGCTTTGTCTTCTCGGCAAAATCCCTGGCTTCATCTATTGAAGCGCCCTTTTCCTTCTCCATTGCGGTAAGGTATACCAGAAGACCCTGACCAAGAGAAGCGCAGAGAGTATCGGTAACATATATTTTGCGGTCGGGATACTTTTCCCGAAGTTCTGCAGCCGCTATTTCGGAGGCGCTGCAGGTGGCGCTCAGCGCCGAAGAAAAGGCCAGATAATAAACGTCCTTTCCGGATTGGAGAAGGGGCTCCATATAGGATATGAAGGTAGCCGTGTTTATGGCTGATGTGGTGCTTTTTCGTTCTTTTCTGAGCATTGCATAGAAATCTGGAAAAGACAGGTCTCTCTCATCAGGATAGTTGAGATACTCCTTTCCCCCGATAGTGTGAGAAAGGGGAATAACGTGAAGCTCAAGCTCGTCAACGAGACGCGATGGCAGATCGCTGCAGGAATCTGTCATAATAACATAGCTATTATTGGGCATACTTTCATTCTCCTTCGGGAATAAAGTTAAAGAATTTTGAGGATTTTTTGTATTATACATATTTATGCAACAATTGTCAATCAAATGGATATGGCCTTACATATTGTATTAATCATTTTTTTTGCTAAAATATAAACTGACAATAAAAATAGCCTGGATGATACGGATGGATATGAAAAATTGCAGATTATGTCCCAGAGAATGCGGGGCCGACAGAACGGGTGATAAATCTGCGCCAGGCGTTTGCGGAGCAGGAGATAAAGAGATTTCTGCTGGATACGGGAATTAAGGACTGCTATTTTCAGGATATGTAATAAGTCGGCGAGTAGTATATCCAGGAAATTGTCATCACTTCGGTTGGCAGATATTGGAGGCGGACATGACTTTTCAGGAACTGAAGGAAAAAGCCCATAATCTTCCGCAGCAGCCGGGAGTATATATTATGATGGACAAATCGGGAGATATAATATATGTAGGAAAGGCGAAAAGCTTAAGAAGCCGTGTATCAGACTATTTCAGGGAAAATGGACATGATCCGAAGACGGCTCTGCTGGTTTCAAGGATTTTTAGTTTCGATATTATTGTGACCGTATCGGAGTTTGACGCTCTGGTTGCGGAGAATTCTCTTATAAAGCATCATAAGCCTAAATACAATATACTTCTGAAGGATGATAAGGGCTATCCTTACGCCAGGCTTGACGAAAAGGAAGAATATCCGAGATTCTCCATTGTGTCTAAGCCCCAGAAGGACGGCGCGAGATATTTAGGGCCCTATGGCAGCCGTACCATATTGAGAAACGCTATAAATGCCGTGCAGAAAGCCCTCAGGCTGCCCTCCTGCTCAAGGAAGTTTCCAAATGATTTGAATAAGGAACGGCCCTGTTTAAATTTCCATATGGGTATTTGTTCGGGCTACTGCCAGGGTACGCCTAACAGCAGCGAATACAGAAAGATGATAAATGAAGCGGTCATGCTTCTTGAAGGAAAGACCGAGCAGCTCTGCCGGGAGCTGACTCAAAGGATGGAGGAGGCTGCTGAAAGCCTCCAATTTGAATATGCCGCCGAGCTAAGAGACAGGATAAATTCACTGAAAAGACTTTCCTCCAAGCACATTGCCATCTCGGGAGCTTCAGTTGATACGGATGCGGTAGGATTTTTCAGAGGCACCGTAAAAAGCTGCTTTGTGGTGATGCATTATATCGAAGGCAAGTTGCTGGATAAGGATTATGAGATTTTAGATAATCCCATGGAGGATGATGGGGAAGCAATCTCAGCATTGCTGAGGCAGTATTACATGAGCAGGGGAACTTGCCCGAAAAATATCCTTCTGCCTGTCCATTTGCCTGATTTGGAAGCCCTTGAGCGGCTTTTCAGCGAAACCTTCGGAAAGAAGGTAAAGCTTTTGGTTCCACAGAAAGGCGAAAAATTCAGGCTGGTATCGGGGGCAAATATCAACGCGCGGGAGGAGACAGCGCGGGCAACCAACAGGGAAGAGAGAGTATCAAAAACCCTGGAATGGCTCCAAAAGGCTTTGAAGCTGGAAAAGCCCCCGGTGCGAATAGAGGCTTATGATATATCAAACACCGGAAATGACGATATTGCCGGCTCCATGACTGTTTTTGAGAGAGGCAGACCTCTCAAACGGGATTACAGAAGGTTTAAAATAAAATCCGTTGAAAAACAGGACGATTATCACAGTATGCAGGAGATACTTACAAGAAGGTTTCAAAATTACCTGGACGGTGACGGGAAGTTTCGGGAACTGCCCGACCTGCTCCTTGTGGACGGAGGTCACACTCATGCGTCCATGGCCAGGGAGACAATCAATTCCATGGGAATAGAGCTGCCGGTATTCGGTATGGTCAAGGACGACAGACACAGAACAAGAGCTTTGATATCTCCTGAGGGAGAGGAAATCGGCATTGGGGGAAATCAGTCGGTTTTTTCGCTGATTGGGAGAATCCAGGAGGAGACCCACAGGTTTGCAATAGAATATCATAGAAATATGCGTTCAAAGAAAGCAAAGGGCTCCGTGCTGGACAGGATTGAAGGTATCGGTGAAGTGAGGAAAAAGCTGCTATTGAAAGAGTTCAAGAGCATAAAGGCCATCAGAAGTGCAAGCTATGAAGAGCTCTCTCAGGTGTTGCCCAAAAATGCCGCGAGAGCGGTATATGAATACTTCAGGCAGAAGAACACAGCGGAAAAAGCGAAACAGTCATAAAAGGAGATCAGATATGAGAATTATAACCGGTCTGGCAAGGGGCAAAAAGTTGGCCCTGCCATCAGACAACAGCATCAGACCCACAAGCGATATGGTTAAGGAAGCTATTTTTAATACTATTCAGTTTGATATAGAGGGAAAAAGTGTGCTGGACCTTTTTGGAGGGACAGGACAGCTTGGAATTGAGGCCCTCAGCAGGGGAGCCAAGAGTGCCGTGATAGTGGATGATAACCCCTCGGCAGTAAAGCTCATCAAAACAAATCTGTCAATTGCGGGTCTGCCCTCCGGAACGGCTGTCAGGGACGATGCTTTCAGATATTTGGAGCGGGATGAAAAATTCGATATTATTTTTTTGGATCCGCCATTTGAAAGCCGGCTTTTGACCAAAGCTTTGCAGAAAATAATAGAGTTTGACAAATTGAATGATGGTGGTATAATAATCTGCGAAGGCCCGGCAGATGAAGAGCCGGGCGAACTTGCCTCATTGTATAAAAAAATTAAATCAAAAAAGTACGGTAAGAAAAGGATAACCCTTTACACACGTGAGGATGGATAGTGCTTATATGTCAGGTAAAACAGTTATACCGAAGGAGCGCTTCTCCATTCGCCTTTCCTTCGATAGCTGTGTCAAAGGGGATGGAGAACAATATGAATATTGCCATATACCCCGGTAGCTTTGATCCAATAACCCTGGGACATTTGAATCTTATAAAAAGAGCTTCAAAATCCTTTGATAAGCTTATAGTTTGTATAATGGTAAATGCCCAGAAGATGCCGCTGTTCACACTGGAAGAAAGATTGAGGCATGTGAAAACCGTAACGCAAAGATATCCCAACGTTGAGGTTGACACATATGACGGTCTTGTAGCCGAATACGCAAAAAAGATCGACGCTTCAGTTTTGATAAGAGGCCTCAGGGCAATGTCGGACTTCGAGCGTGAATGCCAGATGGCAATCATAAACAAAAAAATTAACCCACAGCTTGAAACCTATTTCCTGGCTGCTGACGAAAAGTATATGTACTTAAGCTCAAGTGCGGTAAAGGAGATGGCAAGGTTTGGAGCGTGCTTAAAAGATGTTGCCCCCAGTGAGCTGATAGATGAGATTGCACAAAAGATGAGAATGGGACAGGAGGTAAAATAGGATGTCAAGTGGAGTATATGAAGTCATAGATATCCTTTATAATATGATATCCGATGCATGGGGCCTTCCTTTGGGCGCGGAGAAATGTGTAGTTGAGCGCGACAAGGTTCTTGATCTGCTTGACGAGATAAAGGCTGAGCTTCCCAATGAGTTATCGGAGGCAAAAAAGCTTGTAAGCGCCAGGGCGGAGTTTATCGCCAATGCGAAAAAAGAAGCGGATACCATTAAAAAAGTGGCTGAGGAGCAGGCAAGGCGCCTTGTGGATGAGCAGGTAATAGTTAAAAACGCCAGGGCCAAGGCAAACGACATCTTGTCGGCGGCCGAGACAAAGGCGGCGGAGCTGAAAAAGGCTGCCAGCGACTATGCTGACGATGCCATGAGGAGAACTGAGGCAGCTATCGCTGAAGCCCTTGAGGAAGTTCGCCAGTCCAGGACCAAGTTCAGAGCCCTTTTGTCCTCAGGCTCTTCAAAAGGCGACGGTATGGATCTTGACTTGGAACTTTGAACATAAAAGAATAACAATGCTGCGGGCTCTGCTGGGGTGCTTACTGGGCATGCCCGTAGTTTTTGCGTTGAAAAGTAAAACCGACCAGAATGCCGGACGGGCCTTCAAGTCGGTTTTTTATACTTTGAGTTAAACTTTTATTTTTTTCAGTTTGGCAAAACGGGGCAGGGAGTTTTCCAGCCTTCTGTCAGGTTCGCCCTGGATTAGGGGCAGCACATAGTCGATGAATTCATTTGTGACGCCGTTTCCTTCGGGATTTATCCAGTCGAGGGGAACCTTTTTTTCGATATTTGCCACATCCTCAAGAGGAATAAGCTTTGTTTTGCATTTGTACTCACCGTTTATGGTCTCCCTCTCAAAGGCGACCATCTTGCCTGTTTGACCGGATAGAGCGGCGGTGACGGCAGTTTCGCCGGCAAGAAAAGCCTCGTTGATATCCGTCTGGGAGGCTATATGGGCGGCGCATCTTTGAAGGAGGCTTAGCTCAATCCCCCGGACTTTGGCCCCTGTTTTTTCCTTTATGATATTGGCCAGTATTGCAGCCAGTCCTCCCAGCTGGGTGTGTCCAAAGGAATCCACATAGCCTTTGCCCTTTGAACCGTACTCAGAAATGAAAACACCCTCAGCATCCTTGATGCCTTCGGAGGCAACAACCAAAACCTTACCGTTTTTATCATATAGCTCTTTCACGTTGGAAAGGAATTTGTCTATATCAAAGACCCTCTCCGGCAAATAAATAAGGTCGGGTCCGCAGCCAAACCAGGAGGCAAGCCCGGCGCTTCCCGCCAGCCAGCCTGCATGGCGGCCCATAGTTTCCACGACTGTAATGGTACCTATGTCGTATACTACCGAATCCTTGTATATCTCCATCAGGGAGGTGGCAATATATTTAGCCGCGCTGCCGAAGCCAGGACAATGGTCAGTATTTGCAAGGTCATTGTCGATTGTTTTCGGTATGCCCATTACACGGCATTCATAGCCTTTTTTGGCCATGAAGCGGCTTATTTTGCTGCAGGTATCCATTGAATCGTTTCCGCCGTTATAAAAGAAGTAGCGGACATTATACTTTTTAAAAACCTCAAGGATTCTGACATATTCACTTTCATCCTCATCCGGATCCTTCAACTTGTAGCGGCATGAGCCCAGGGCGCTGGAGGGGGTATTGAGAAGAAGCCGGAGCTCTTCCGGATCCTCTTTTCCCATATCATACAGCACATCGTCCAAGACACCCTTAATACCATGGGCGGCTCCCAGAACACTTGTTATATCGGAGCTCTCAAGAGCGGTTTTCACGGCACCGTAAACACTAGCGTTTATAACCGCGGTGGGGCCGCCTGACTGTCCGATTATACAAGCGCCTTTCAGTGTACTCATTTTCGGTTCTCCTTTATGAATTTTGTTTCTTAATATCCTTTTGCTGCATAAATCCTGTAGCTTTTTTATATTATAGCATAGTAATGACGGGTTTTAAATGTTCAAGGCAATATTTAGCTTTTATTTTATGCTGTGTTGTGTTAAAATAATTTGGGTAAATTCTGCGAGTATCCAGCAGGACCAATGAAATTATTATACCGCAGGAAATCTGTGTTTTATACTGTTTATCATTTAGCCGGTGAAAAATGATAAACACAAAAATTTCGCCGGAGGAGGACGTTGATTATGCCTATAGTAACATCCAGAGAAATGCTTAAAAAAGCATATGAGGGAGGATATGCGATCGGCGCGTTTAATGTAAATAACATGGAAATAATCCAGGGTATTACGGAAGCTGCCGCCGAAACACGTTCACCACTGATACTTCAGGTTTCGGCAGGCGCCAGAAAATATGCAAAGCATGTTTATCTTATGAAGCTCATAGAGGCTGCCGAAGCAGATACCGGTCTTCCCATATGCGTTCATCTGGATCACGGAGAGTCGTTTGAAATATGCAAAACCTGCATAGACGGCGGGTTTACATCCGTAATGATTGACGGTTCAAAATATCCCTTTGAGGAGAATATTAATCTTACTCGCCAAGTGGTTGAATATGCCCACGACCGGGGAGTGACGGTTGAAGGAGAGCTGGGAAGGCTGGCGGGTATAGAGGACGACATAAATGTATCCGATGAGGAATCTTCATATACAAATCCCGACCAGGTGGAGGAGTTTGTTGAAGCAACGGGAGTAGATTCTCTTGCCATCGCCATTGGAACAAGCCACGGCGCATATAAGTTTAAACCCGGCCATAAACCCCAGCTGAGGTTTGATATTCTGGAAGAGGTGGCAAGACGCCTGCCCGGCTTCCCGATAGTTCTGCATGGAGCTTCCTCGGTAATGCCCGAATATGTTGAAATGATAAACAAAAACGGCGGCAAAATGCCCGATGCCATCGGAGTTCCGGAAGATATGCTGAGAAAAGCCGCCTCCATGGCAGTCTGCAAAATAAATATAGACACGGACCTGAGGCTGGCTATGACCGCTTCTATAAGAAGCTATCTCAATGAAAGACCCGAAGATTTTGACCCCCGCAAATATCTTGGCCCGGCCAGAGACAATATCAAAGAGCTTGTAAAGCACAAGCTGATCAATGTTCTCGGCTGCGCAGGTAAACTATAGCAGATTATAAACCCTCCCGCTGTTAAAAACAAAAGGGAGGGTTTATAATTGTGCTCTCCGCAGCATTGGAACATTCGTACCGGCGCTATCGTCAAACAGTTATTAATATGGGAGGACGGTGCAGGCAATGAAAAAGAAGATTATATTTGCTGCTCTGCTTATCATTGTACTTATTTTTACAGGCTGTGCTTCATCAAGCGGACTTAAAACGGATTTCAGCATATCAGAAGAGGCGCCGCCCGATATGCAGTTCAACGGGGGCTATGGTGAATATGATTCCGGCTATGGTTACTCAGTTGATGAAGTGGGAAGGCCCGGGGGCAGTCAGATTATTTCGACTTCGGTAAATATCGTAAACAGCAGTGAGAAGATAATATACCATGTAAACGTCACGATAGAGACACTGAAATTTGAAGAAACACTGGAAGACATCGATAAGCTGATAGAAAAGTATAATGCGTTTATCGAATCCTCATCGGTAACAGGCAATGACTACAGCACATATCATTACGGTTCAAGCTCATACAGGAGGGCCAGCTTTGTTATAAGAGTTCCCAAGGAATCCCTGGGATTAATGACAGATGAGCTTGACACTCTAGGTAATGTATCCAGTTACAGCACCTCGGCTCAAAACATAACAAGCCAGTTCATTGATACAGAATCCCGCTTAAAAACATATAAAATAGAAGAGAACCGTCTTCTGGAGATGCTTGAAAAAGCAGAGACGGTTGCCGATATGATTACTATCGAATCTCGTCTTTCAGAGGTCAGATACAATATCGAATCGGTGACAAGTCAGCTGAACAATTGGCAGCATCAGGTGGACTATTCCACAATAAACTTAAGCATATATGAGGTAAAGGAGCTCTCGCCGGAGATTGCTATTCCAAGAACACTGGGGGAGGAGATTGTCGATGCTCTCAGAAAATCCCTCAGAGGGTTGATCGGCTTCCTTAAGGAGGCGCTGGTGTTCATAATAGCGGCCCTTCCCGTACTTGTGCTTGTTGCTGTTGTGCTAATTATAGTTATTGCGATTAGAAAAAAAGTTAAGAAAAGAAAATCCGAAAATATGCCGGGAAATAATATGGAAACAGAGCAAAACAAGCCAGACAATCCAAAATCATAACTGCCAGCCGTATCCCCGACCATGTATGATATCGAGGATAATTAAAGCATAGGACGAAAACAGAGCCATTGTATCATTGGTGCTCACTTTGGCTCTGTTTTTCTTCATGTTTACATTAAACATACCTAAACCGGACTTACAACCGGTAATTGTTCGGACAAGTCATGTTCCCGGTATATAAAAGTGGCTTCCACAAAAGCGCATAGCTTCAGTAGAAGTCATTAAACTGTATTGGTAGTCAAGGGAAAATTTACAGAAAATTTCGAATTGTCGTATTGCATAGAGTGCGAAATACTATATAATAAACATAAGCAGTTAATATTTTGGAGGACCTTTAATGAACTGGCTAAAGCGGGTTATGATGGGGCGAAACGGGGCCGACCAGCTCAACTTGGCCATTCTGCTAGTCGGTATGGTTTTAATCCTGATTGGGTCGTTTTTCCGTTCCACAGTTATAAACTTTCTTGTATTAATATTAGTGTTAATTTCTGTCTTCCGGATGTTTTCTAAAAACATTCAGGCCAGAAGCCGTGAAAATGCTGTGTTTTTAAGAATATGGCACAGGTTGAAAAACTTTTTATACAGGGAAAAGCTCAGACTGCAGAACAAAAAAACATATAAATTCTTCGGTTGTCCGGGCTGCAAAAAAACTCTCAGAGTACCAAAGGGAAAGGGCAGGATATATATAACCTGTCCCAAATGCGGCGAGCGTTTTGAATCAAAAACATGACTTTTAATGTTTTATTGATTAATAACATGGCCTGTGCTATACTTTTACGCGGGTACAGGAAGATAAATTGAAAGGGCGCCGTGAAATGAGATATACCGGAGTAACCAGCAGAGGAATAATCTGTCCGATATTCAGACAGGGAGATGATTTGGTTGCAAAAATATGCGACAGCTTGGAAAATGCGGCCAAAGGAGAGGGCTTTTCCATAGATGACGGAGATATAATATCCGTTACCGAAGCGGTACTTGCGAGAACCCAGGGAAATTATGCTACCACTACACATATAGCTAAGGATGTAAAAAACAAGCTGGGCGGGAAGGATATAGGTATTGTTTTTCCCATTCTCAGCCGAAACAGGTTTGCTGTCCTGCTCAAAGGTATCTCCATGGCCTGTGAGAAGCTTTATGTTCAGCTTTCATATCCATCAGATGAGGTGGGCAACTCACTGATAAGCCTGGACGATTTGGACGAAAGTGGGATAGATCCATATAGGGACAGCTTTGATGAAGCGGACTTCAGAAGAATTTTCGGAGACAAAACTGTCCATAAATACACAGGCGTTGATTATATTGAGTATTATAAATCAATAAACAATAATATTGAGATTGTTTTTTCAAACGACCCGGGATATATATTGAGCCTCACGGAGAATGTATTGGTCTGCGACATACACACCAGATTTCGCACTCAAAAGCTGTTGAAAAAAGCAGGGGCAAAAAAGCTGTATCGCCTGGATGAAATCCTCACAGAGAGCATAGACGGAAGCGGATACAATGAAGAGTTTGGCCTTCTGGGCTCAAATAAAGCCGATGAGGATACAGTCAAGCTGTTTCCCAGAGACTGCAATACATTTGTACTCAATCTGCAGGACGCCATAGCGGACCGGTTCAAAAAGCATGTGGAGGTTATGATATATGGTGACGGCGGCTTCAAGGACCCTGTATGCGGAATATGGGAGCTGGCCGACCCTGTTATATCTCCTGCGTATACCAAGGGGCTTGGGGGCACTGCAAACGAGCTTAAGATGAAGTATTTTGCAGACAACGAGTTCAGGCATCTGCAAGGCGAGGAACTAAACAAGGCCATACGCGAGAAAATCAGACAGAAGGATGAGAAAAAAACCAGCCTGGTAGGAAACATGCAGGCGGAAGGCACAACGCCGCGCAGACTCACCGACCTTCTGGGCAGCCTGAGCGACCTGACCAGCGGAAGCGGAGACAGGGGAACCCCGGTTGTCCTTATTAAAGGATATTTTCAAAATTATGCCTCGGAATAAAATATATATTATTTAAGGGGCGTCCTGCCATCCGGCGGGCGCCCCTTTTACACGGTTATTAAATATCCCAGTCATACAGATTTATATAATGTCCACTGAACAAATGTGTTTTGCCCGTTTCAGATACATTGATTGACTACCTGAACAATTCAAAAACCCTGTCAAAGTATTTCTATTGTTGGGTTTTTGAATTGTTCAGCAGGCATTAAATTATCGCATTATACCAGTAGCCTGACTTAATAATACCGGCATCTAATAACTGACAACCAGCAACTATATGGCCAGCGAATGTCCTCCGTCGATTGTGAGAACCGCGCCTGTCATATTGTCGGAAGCGTCGCTGGCCAGATATGTGGCCAGTGCGCCGATTTCAATGGGCTGACCCAGGCGGCCAACGGGAATGCTTTTTTTAAGACCTTCCAGCGCAAAGTCGGGCATATCAGCCAGTAGATTTGAATATGTAAAGCCCGGAGCGATTGCGTTTACGCGGATGCCGAAGCGGGCAAGCTCACAGGCCATACCCTTGGTAAACATATTCATAGCGGCCTTTGCCGTGCAGTAGGCTGCCATATTAACGGATTTACTGCAGACCTCTCCGGCATTTGAGGATATATTAATAATTCTGCCGCCCTTGCCGAAATCTCTCATATGCTTGCCCACATGATATGTCATGCGGACTGCGCCGTTGAGGTCAATATCGATGCATTTGAACCAGTCGGTCATATTCTCGTCCATATCCAGAACATTTCCGGTAGGGCCGATGCCGGCATTGTTCACAAGGATATCAATATTGCCGAAATCCCCAATTGCCTTTTCAACGGCGGTTTTGCAGTTTTCCATACTGGAAATGTCCAGCTTATAAAAAAGATATTTGCCGCCATATTTCTCCGTCAGCTCGTCTACGACCTTCTTGCCGGTAGACTCATCTCTTGCCATGATGGCAATGTTTGCGCCCTGCTGGGCAAAAGCCAGTGATATTCCATAGCCTATGCCCTTGTTTCCGCCGGTTATGATCGCGTTTTTTCCCTTTAGTGAAAAGGCGTTTTCCATAGAGGTGATGACCATAATAATCTTCTCCTTTACTTGTTATTAATATTATAAATAATCGATGCCGATTTGAAGAGCTTTTTTGTTTTTCTCCAGGAGCTCGGCTTTTGAAGGAGGTACGGATTTCTCCATAGCGGCGAAAAGCGTTTCCTTTGAGCAAAAGCCCAGCTCTTTGCAGAGCTTTCCTACAAGCACCATATTTGCAAGACCCTTCAAATCGTTTTCTTCGGCGAGCTTCGTTGCCGGGATATAGAAGACGTTTATATCCTTTCGGTCAACCCTTTTGCTGATCATGGAGCTGTCGATAAAAACCGAGCCTCCCGCTTCAACTGTATCTATGAATTTTTCGAGAGAAGGAAGGTTCATTACTATCAGAGCGTTTGGAGATAAGACCAAGGGGGAGCCGATAGGCTCATCACTGATACAGACGCTGCAGTTTGCGGTGCCGCCGCGCATTTCCGGACCGTAGGAGGGCAGCCACGATATTTCGCGGTTTTCAATCAGGCCGCAGTATGCAACAACCTTTCCGCCGAAAAGAAGCCCTTGTCCGCCAAAGCCGGCAAGCAGGAGATTAAGATCCGGTCTCATTTATTCTCGCCCCCTTCACTGATATCCTTGTATACTCCAAGGGGATAGTAGGGGAGCATGTTATCCTGTAGCCATTTTAGGGCGTCATTGGGGGCCATCCCCCAATTTGTAGGACAGGAGGAAACAACCTCCACAATGCTGAATCCCAGGCCCTTTATCTGGTTTTCAAAGGCCTTTTTAATTGCCTTTTTCGCAATTCTGACATTCCTGACAGAGTCAACGGTTACTCGCTGGGCCAGCGCCACGCCGTCCAAAGTGGACAGAAGCTCGCAGACCCTTATAGGATATCCGGCGCTGTTTGTGTCTCTCCCATAGGGGGTTGTCTGTGTGACCTGACCCGGAAGGCTTGTGGGTGCCATCTGTCCCCCCGTCATGCCGTAGATGGCATTGTTGACAAATATAACCGTAATGTTCTCGCCTCTGGTGGCGGCGTGAACGGTTTCGGCCATTCCTATGGCTGCCAGGTCGCCATCGCCCTGGTATGTGAAAATTATATTTTCAGGTCTGGCGCGCTTAAGTCCGGTGGCTACGGCGGGGGCACGGCCATGGGCGGCCTGCACCATGTCGCAGCTGAAAAAATCATAGGCTCTGACGGCGCATCCCACGGGAGCGATACCCACGGTGCAGCCCTCTATTTCCAGTTCATCAATTGTCTCGGCAATAAGGCGGTGAATTATTCCGTGTGTGCAGCCGGGACAGTAGTGAAAAACCTCATCTGTCAGAGCGTGGGGTCTTTTATATACAATTGCCATGCTCAAATACCTCCGTTAATTAACTCAATCTGCTCAAGAACCTCGGGCGGCGAGGGGATAATACCACCGGTGCGGCCAAAGAAATGAACAGGCTTTGCGCCATTTACCGCCAGGCGTACATCGTCCACCATCTGCCCCATGCTCATCTCCACAGTGAGAAAGGCCTTTGCACTTACCAGCCTTTTTTGGATGGTATCCACAGGGAAGGGCCACAGAGTAATCGGCCTTATCATGCCGGCCTTTATCCCCTGGGCTCTTGCAGCCGCAACTGCATTTCTGCACACGCGGGAGGAGGCGCCGTATGCGACTATGATGATATCCGCATCTTCCGTATGAAGTTCTTCACATCGCTGCTCTGTTCCCTTAATCTTCTCATATCTTTTGAACCGTTCTATATTTGTCTGCTCCAGCTTCAGAGGGTCCAGATAAAGGGAGTTTATAATATTGTGGGGACGCTTGTTTTTATGTCCGTCCGCTGCCCAGGGCCTGTCCGGTACCACTGTCTTTCCGGCTTCCGGAAGAACCACCGGCTCCATCATCTGACCCAGCATGCCGTCCAGCAATATCATTGCGGGCATGCGATATTTGTCACCCAGATCAAAAGCCAGGAAAACCAGGTCAACCATTTCCTGAATCGTGGAGGGGGCGAATACCAGAATCTGAAAATCGCCGTGTCCCGTTGCTTTGGTTGCCTGCCAGTAGTCCGACTGGGAGGGCTGAATGCCGCCCAGTCCGGGGCCGCCCCGCTGTACGTTTATGATGAGAGCGGGCAAATCGCAGCCGGCCAAATAGGATATTCCCTCGGTTTTAAGACTTATGCCCGGAGAACTGGAGGAGGTCATTGCCCTGACACCCGCCGCGGAAGCCCCCAGCACCATGTTAATTGCAGCCAGCTCAGATTCCGCCTGAAGATATGTACCCCCGATCTTAGGCATTTTTTTTGCCATATAGGCAGCAAGCTCTGTCTGAGGCGTTATCGGATATCCGAAAAAGTGCCTGCAGCCTGCGCAGATGGCAGCCTCCGCCAGAGCTTCATTGCCTTTCATCAATACTTTTTCCGCCATATGTAACTTCCTTTCTACATGCTTGTCTATCGTTCAACTGTTATCGCGACATCCGGGCACATTACGGCGCAGGAGCCGCAGCCAGTGCACTCCTCCGGACGGGTAAGCTCAGCCGGATGATAACCTTTTTCCGTAATCCTTTCCTGGGATAAAGCTATAAGCTCTTTTGGACATGCCGCGATGCAGAGCTCGCAGCCTTTGCAATACTTTTCATCAACAGTGATTTTTGCCATTAATGTCATTTCCTTTCGTTTCTTATGCAGTTCAGGTGAATTTTGCCGTTTGAACATCAGTCCCACGGGGTGCGGACATATATTGAAATCGGATATAAATCCGGTATATTCGAAATGCCGTTTAAGCCTTTTGGCACAGTGGTCATTTTAATCGGAATACCCAGCCTGTCTGCGGTTTCATCGGCGTATTCCAGGGAGTCTATTATGGTTTGGCAGGTAGTGTCCTTCATAAGATGAGAGTTGTTTACAATGCCTGTGG
>JGI24712J26585_10002494_pt1 | contig 15006 bp, 8 predicted proteins | sample BioPla3DNA2_FD_26585 | JGI IMG/M metagenome (IMG submission 26585) | reverse complement strand
CCCGCCGCCGGCTCGTCCAGCAAAAGTACCTTGGGATTGGTGGCAAGAGCCCGGGCAATTTCCAGCTTCCTCTGGGCTCCGTAGGGAAGGCTGCCGGCCAGTGTATCCGCCATTTCCCGCAGGTCAAATACATCAAGCAGTTCCAGCGCCAGTTTCCTGGCGGCCTTTTCCTGCTTCCGGTATGAAGGAAGGCGCAGTATGGCGGAAAACATCGAGTAATCCATCGCATTGTGAAACGCGGTCATCACATTCTCAAGAACCGATACATTTTTAAATAATCGTATATTCTGAAAGGTTCTTGCTATCCCAAACTGAGTAACCTCATGGGTAGACTTACCTTTGGTGCTCTTTCCTGTTAAATGGATGGTGCCCCGGGACGGAGAGTATACATTGGTAAGCAAATTAAAAACCGTTGTCTTCCCCGCGCCGTTGGGGCCGATAAGTCCGACGATTTCACGGTTTGCCACCTGCACATTGAAATCATCCAGAGCTTGCAAGCCCCCGAATTTTATGCCTAGATTACATACGTCAAGTATTGGAGTCATTTGTTCTTTGCCCCCCCTTTGCGGAGAATTAGTCCTCGTATTCTCCTGAATGCGCTGTCAATTGCGGGACCCAGCGAAAAATCATACCTGCCGAAAAGCCCGGACGGCTTGAAAATCATTACGATTATAAGGAGCAGTGAATAAATGACCATTCTGTAGTCCGCGAAGCTTCTGAGAAGCTCCGGGATAACCGTCAGAACGGAAGCCGAAACCACAGATCCGATTATAGAGCCCAAGCCGCCCAGCACAACCATCACAAGTATTTCAACGGACTTCATAAATCCAAAGTTGCTGGGATCCAATATACAAAGATAGTGGGCATACAGTCCTCCGGCCACACCTGCAAAAAACGCCGATATGGCAAAGGTAACGGTTTTATAATATGTAAGCGATATGCCCGATGCTTCTGCGGCTATTTCGTCCTCTCTTATGGATATCACCGCACGGCCATGCCTCGACTTAAGCAAGGTATGTATAACGAAAATTGTTATTACGGTACAAAGGAAAACCCAGGATATACTGCTGTGCTTTTCAATGCCTCTGAGTCCGAAAGCTCCTCCCGTAAACTTCAAATTGAGTATAACAACCCTAATAATTTCACCAAATCCAAGGGTTATTATCGCCAGATAGTCCCCTCTCAGCCTCAGCGCGGGAAGACCAATAATAATTCCGGTTATTCCTGCCGCAATACCTCCGATTAATAACGCGGCGGGAAATTCAATATATACCGGAAGATCAACCGCCATTGAAAACAGGGCGGAGGCATAGGCGCCGACGGACATGAAGCCGGCATGTCCCAAGGGCAGCTGTCCTAAAAATCCGCAGGACAGATTGAGGCTTACGGCCAGAATAATATTATATCCGATTTGTATGAACATATTTGACTGGTAGCGGTTTAATATTCCGCCACTTGTCAAAAAGATAATCAGTAAATACAACAACACTACAGCCAGTGTGTTGAGCAGATATCGAAATTTATTGTTTCTTAAAATACTTTGTTTCATATCACAGCCCTTACACTTTCTCGTTTTCGGGCCGTCCGAGAATTCCGGAAGGCTTTATAATGAGTACCACTATTAATATACCAAATACTATTGCGTCGGCAAGAGCCGAGGATATGTAACCCTTTGTAAGGCTTTCGGCAATGCCGATAACAAAGCCGCCTAGTACCGCTCCGGATATTGAGCCGATACCACCGAGTACTGCGGCAACAAATGCCTTTAAGCCCAGCATCGAGCCCATCGTAGGCTCTATTTGATAGAAGGAGGAGCAATAGAGAACAGCGGCGATTGCCGCCAGACCTGAGCCTAATCCAAAAGTAAATGATATGGTGTGGTCGACATTTATGCCCATCAACTGTGCCGTATCCTTATCCTCGGAAACCGCCCGCATGGCTTTACCTATTTTTGTGTTCTTCACCAACAGGGACAGGCCAATCATCAGTATAACGGACACAACAATAGTCACAACAGCGGACATAGAGAAAACCATTCCTCCAAGCTTCAATGAGCCGGGAAAAATATTCTGAAACATCCTCGGTGTGGCTTTGAATATAAGCTGAACTGCGTTTTGGAGAAAAAAGCTCACGCCAATAGCTGTAATCAGAAGCGATATCCTCGCGTAATTTCTCAGAGGTTTATATGCGACTTTTTCTATCACCATGCCCAAAACCGCACAGAATACAACGGCACCCAGTACAGCAGCCCAGGCAGGCGCGCCAAGCCTTGACATCGTATACCACGTGAAATATGAACCTACCATAATGATTTCACCGTGGGCAAAGTTTATCAGCTTTACAATTCCGTATACCATTGTATAGCCCAGTGCAACCAGAGCATATATGCTGCCTATCTGGATGCCGTTAATTATCTGATTTAAAATGGTCATGGAATCATTCCTCTTTAATCAAATCATTCAAACAGGTCGTATTTGCTGCTGTACGGATTCGTTCAAAGGGCGGACCTTTGTCCGCCCCTGGACTCTTGCCCGCCCTTTGGACTTGCCCGCAGGCCGGTTTGTACCGCCCTGTCTGAATTAAAAATAATGTATATTTCTGTCTATAGATAATCAGTTTGCAGCAATCTTGCCGTACAGTTCATAGGTGGCGTCGCCGTCCTTGTAAACAATCTTTATTATGGACAGCTCCTTAATCGTATTGTTGTTTTCATCAAATGTCAGGTGTCCGGTAACCGTTGTCATATCTGTTGCCGATATGGCATCAATGATAGCCTGGTGGCACTCCGCCGAGTTATCAATTTTCATGCCTGAATCCGCGACAGACTTAATCGCCGCGCACATAATCATTGCGGCATCGTATCCGAGAGCGGCAAGAGCGTTGGGTTCCTCACCGTACTTATCCTTAAAATCATTGACAAAGTTTTGTACTATCTCTGCAGAATCACCCACAAAATAGTGGTTTGAGAAATAGATACCGTCCAGAACGGATTTATCCGCACCTTCTATGGAAAGCACGCCGTCCGTTCCGTCAACTCCGAGTAAAGTCGCAGTTATACCCATGTCCTTTGCCTGTCTTGCTATCATGTAGCAGGGGTTATAATAATCGGGAATAAACAATACATCAGGATTGGCCGAGCCTATATTTGTCAGCTGAGCCTGGAATGCCACGTCATCCTTTCCATAAGCCTCTGTCGCTACTATTTCAAGTCCCAATTCATTGGCAGTCTCAACAAAGGCATCTTTCAGTCCAACGGAATATGCGTCAGAGCTGTTATAGATGACAGCGGCTGTTTTCGCGCCCAGGTCCTCATATGCCAGCTTTGCCATTGTAGAGCTCTGGTCAGGGTCCTGGAAGCAGGCGCGGAACATATTTTTACCATAAGAGGTGACATCGGGATGTGTAGCCGTGGGAGTAAGCATGGGCATATTGTCAGCTACCGAAGCCTGTGCAACTGCGAAGGTCGGTGTTGAGGTGACGTCACCGATGATAGCAACAACCTCATCATCGTTTACAAGCCTGTTGTAGGCATTGACAGCCTCTGTCGGGTCTCCCTTTTCATCCAAAATTATGAGCTTTATAGGCGTACCGTTAACTCCGCCCTCGGCATTGAACTTGTCAACATAGAGTTCAACAGCGTTTTTTACGGCTGTGCCGTAAACCGCCACGTCGCCGGTCAGGGGAGCCAGAAGGCCCACTTTAATTGCCTCGCCGGTGGCCGCATCGGGAGCGTCTGTTCCTGCCGGCGCCTCTGTCTTATTGCCTGCACAGCCTCCAAAAATGGTTAAGCATGTGGCCAGAATTAAAACCAATATGAATAGCCGTCTTTTCATGTTTTCCTCCTGTTAAGTATAATAGTATCGATAGTATCTGCTGTATCAAGCGGTCTGATGCTCTGCTTTAATCCCCGGGAAATCACTTTTGTGTATATCCCCTTAAGTATAGGAATTATAATATCTGAATAATTATTTGTCAATAAATTTAATGCATCGCTTTAAATAGTTAAATTTTTAAATCGATATTTTCTATTCTAACACAAGATGAGACTCATCGCCAACACAATATAGTAATTTTTTATGTTTGTTTTTTCCAAACAACATCCACTGAACAGATGGGTTTTGCGAAACGCATTTGCAAAAAGAACATATTTTCTCTTTTTGACGGGTAAAACAAGCCTGTTTTGCCCGTTTCATATACATTTGTCGACTGCCTGAATGGATTTGCGGACATACGCCGCAAACAGGCATTAATTATGAAGGATAAGCCGATTTTTTACCAAAATACGCAAAAACAAGTGCTCTGTCGGACCTTATTGCATGAAAAGGCCTGTCTGAGCACTATAATTTTGATATAAAAGCTGTGCAAAAACCCTCCCGCACCCAGCCTGCCACCTCAAGAAGCCTTCGTCAGAACTGTCGGCGGTTGTATAGGGGATATGCGCTCCCGGTGAATATAAATCCAAAAACGGGATGAGGCTTAAACCGGTACACTATTTTATAAGTTTTGCCGCCTTGGCCAGCTCCAGAAGAGGTATACACGCAAAAGACAGCGCCAATCCAATAATATATGCTTTTGCGGGCAGGTACACCAGGTCAAACGCCGCAGAAACCGGGGTAAAGAGTACCAGCGCCATAAGTGCGGCGGATATCGCCGCCGCTATATTCAGTTTCCGGTTTGAAAACACCCCTATTCTAAACAGGGATTTGTATGATCTCATGTTAAATGCCTGGAATATTTGTGACAGTGCAAGAATCATGAAGGCCAGCGTACGTCCGCCTTCCACGCTCCCATAAATATTCTCACCTGTAATAAACCCGGCAAGGGTGATAAAGGCAAATAAAAAACCGTATATTCCCACCCTGATACCGGTGCCATGGGCAAATAATCCTTCATCTTTAGGGCGTGGCTTTTCTTTCATAATGTCCTTATCAACACTTTCCATACCAAGAGCGATAGCCGGCAAGCTGTCTGTAACCAGATTGATCCAAAGCAACTGCAAGGGCAAAAGCGGCGTTTTCCCCCACAGAATCATGGCAAAAAATACCGTCAGTATCTCGCCGAAATTGGTCCCTAGAAGATATCCGATTACTTTCTTAATGTTGGCATATATGCCCCGCCCTTCTCTGACAGCCTCCACAATAGTCGCAAAATTGTCGTCTGTCAGCGTCATATCCGCCGCGCCCTTCGCCACATCGGTGCCGGTTATACCCATCGCACACCCAATATCCGCGGCTTTCAGAGCAGGAGCATCGTTAACGCCGTCGCCGGTCATGGCAACAATCTCTCCCTGACGCTGCCAGGCATGCACAATTCTGATTTTATTCTCAGGGGAAACCCTGGCGTAAACCGAGATGTTTCTGACTCTGGCATCCAGCTGCTCATCAGTCAGGGCGTCCAGCTGAGCGCCTGTAAGAGCGTCATCCCCCTCGCTGTATATACCAATCTCCCGCGCTATGGCCGCTGCTGTCACCACATGGTCACCGGTAATCATAACAGGCTTTATGCCAGCCTCGCGACAAAGAGCCACAGCCTCCGCGGCTTCCGGCCTGGGCGGGTCTATCATTCCCACCATTCCGGCAAATATCAGGTCCTTTTCAAGGTTTTCCGGAGTTGGCTTTTGCGGAACCCGCTCGATTTCCTTGCAGGCTATTGCCAGAACCCGCAGCGCGTCCTTTGCCATTGCCTCATTGACTTTTTCTGCAGCTTCAATATTGCCGGAGATACACCGGGACGCCAGTGCGTCAAAGGCCCCTTTTACGATAACGATGTTTTTACCTTCAATATTATTGACGGAGGTCATTAGCTTCCGATCCGAGTCAAAGGGCAAAACCGCCAGGCGAGGATATTTTGAAATGAGTTCTTCCTTGGTCAAACCATTTTTATATGCCGCGTATATAATGGAGGTTTCGGTAGGGTCTCCTATATGCTCCACTTCACTGTCCTTCACCGTAATGGCGGCTTCAGAGCAGAGAGTTCCTAATATCAGGAGCTTTTTAACACTCTCGGAGTTATTCTCCGATACTGCCTCCGGCTCGTCAGCGCCGTCCACATAGGCTTTAACGAGGGTCATCCTGTTTTGGGTGAGTGTGCCGGTCTTATCCGAGCATATTACCGAGGCTCCGCCAAGGGTTTCTACGGCCGGAAGCCTTCGTATTATCGCGTTTCGCTTAACCATTCTCTGGACACCTATTGATAATACAATGGTCACGATGGCCGGAAGCCCCTCCGGAATGGCTGAAACCGCAAGGGATACCGCGGTCATAAACATCTCAAGTATCTGCTTGCCCTCAATAATTCCAATTATAAATACTATGGCACAGGCAGCAAGGGCAATTATTCCGAGCTTTTTACCCAAAACCGAGAGCTTTTTCTGCAGTGGAGTATCCGACTCAGCCTCGTTATCAAGCAGCCCGGCTATTCTTCCCATTTCGGTTTTCATACCTGTTGCAGTCACAACAGCCGTCGCCGAGCCGTATGTGATTGTGCAGCCTGAATAGACCATGTTAAGTCTGTCGCCCAAGGGGGCATTTTCTTCCACAGCCGCCTGACTGTCCTTCTCTGAAGGCACCGATTCACCGGTCAGAGCGGATTCTTCTGATTTGAGGCTGCCAGACTTTATAAGCCTTGCATCCGCCGGAACAAAATCGCCTGCTTCAAGACGTATGATATCCCCAGGCACCAGCTCGGCAGCGTCGACAATGTGCTCCTTTCCTTCCCTTATGACTCTTGCATGAGGGGCGGACATCTTTTTGAGGGCTTCCAGTGCCTTTTCCGCCTTGCTTTCCTGCAGGACTCCCATAACAGCGTTCAGCACCACAATAAGCACTATCAACAGCGGCTCAATAAATTCCTTTATCTCTCCTTCCGTGCAGGCCACTATAAAAGAAATTGCCGCCGCCGCGATAAGAATTAAAATCATGACATCCCTGAACTGGTCCAGGAACCTGCGAAGCAACGTCTTTTTCTTTTTTTCCTCCAGTCTGTTCTCCCCATATCTGGCTCTGCGCTCAAGAACCTGCGATTGAGTCAAACCCTTTGCAGTATCGGTATTAAGCTCTCCCACAAGCTCCTGGAGCTTGACATAATGCGATAGCATTCAACCATCTCCCGTTGAAAGGTTTTTATTTAATACCAGCCCTGAGGCCATTTGGAATATCGGTCTGATTTACCTGCCCATATTTACACGGCAGTCTTTCATTATATGCAAAAATAAGAGTTTTACCATTTGTGCGAGTTTATAAAAAAATCAAGACTTTTATTGCCAAAAAAATTCGACAATAAAAGTCTTGCTTTAAAACAATAGCGGGTCTTTCGGCCGTAATGACGCCAGTTGTAACGGAAAAAGATTATTCCGTAAGCTACTCCCTTTTATTTATCCTCTATTCAAGACAAAACTAGCATATAACTCAAGCTTTGTCAATTGCTTTTTTTAGTTGTTTTTGTCGATTGATATCTGTATAGTACAGTGCCTTATTCCGGTGCCACGGGGAGGCAAAAGGGGCTGTCGCCGAGAATACACATTCTGTGCGACGCCCCTCGTTTTTTCTAATCGGCAGGCTGGGAGACCCTTTCAAACTGGCTGTTATAGAGCTGAGCATAAAAGCCGTTTTCAGCCATGAGCTCATCGTGGGTTCCCTGCTCTACTATATCGCCGTCCCTCATACAGAGTATGAGGTCCGCGTTTCTTATGGTGGAAAGCCTGTGGGCAATTATAAAGCTGGTTCTGCCCTTCATGAGATTGTCCATTGCCCTTTGTATCAGTATCTCGGTTCTTGTGTCAACGGAGCTGGTAGCCTCGTCGAGTATCAGGATTTTTTTATCTGCCAGTATGGCCCGGGCTATGGTAAGCAGCTGTTTCTGGCCCTGTGATATATTTGAAGATTCTTCGTTTATAACCATCTGATAGCTGCCGGGCAGTGTTCTGACAAAATGGTCCACCTGAGCAGCCTTCGCCGCTTTGACAACCTCCTCGTCGGACGCGTTTAAATTGCCGTAGCGAATGTTTTCCATGATAGTTCCGTTGAAAAGCCAGGTGTCCTGCAAAACCATACTCAGTACCGAGCGTAAATCCTTCCGGGCAAACTCCGCAATATTGTAGCCGTCTATGTATATGGCACCGTCATCTAAATCATGGAAGCGCATCAGAAGCTTCACCATCGTGGTTTTGCCCGCTCCGGTGGGTCCGACTATGGCTATTTTCTGGCCAGCCTTAACGGAAGCCGAGAAGTCCTTTATTACAGGTTCGTCCTTGTTATAAGAGAACTTCACATGGTCAAAGCTGACATCTCCCTTTATTTCCATTTTGCTCATCTCATAGCGGACTTCCCCGTCGGTCTCCTCTTCTTCATCAAGGAACTCGAATACACGTTCCGCAGCGGCCGCCATAGACTGCATCTGGCTTGATATATTTGCTATTTGTCTGATGGGTTGGGTGAAGCTGCGAATATACTGGAGAAATGCCTGGATATCGCCCACCATCAATGCCTTTGCGGCTGTCATATAGGCACCAAGGATGCAGATTACCACATATCCTATGTGCTCGATTATATTCATTATGGGCATCATAAGACCGGTTAAGAACTGGGCCCTCCAGGCGGAATTATAGAGCTTGTCATTGAGTTCATCAAATTCTCTCAGAGCCCTTTCTTCCCCACTGAAAGCCTTTATAACCGTATGCCCGCCGTACATCTCCTCCACATGGCCGTTAACGGCTCCCAAATATTTCTGCTGGTTCCTGTAGTGTTTTTGAGAAAGCTTTACTGTGAGCATTGTGAATATGGCGCTCACTGGTATCATACACATGGCCACCAGTGTAAGCTTCCAGCTTATCGAAATCATCATAATGAGGACAAAGACAAGCGTGGCAATTGTGCGAATGGACTGGGTAATGCTGTTGGTCATCCCCTGAGTCATCGTGTCCACATCGTTGGTTATTCTTGACAGGACCTCTCCGTGGGTCATGGTATTAAAGTATTTGACCGGCAACCGGTTTATTTTTTCCATCATGGTGTTCCTGAGGTTATAGCCGATTTTTGTGGATATTTCCGCTATAATAAACCCTTGCAGGTATGAAAACACCATGCTGACAATATACAGGCCAAGGAGTGTTATAATTATGCTCCCGATATACTCGAAATCTATACCTTTGCTGCCGCCCGTTGCCATCTCCATAACTCCCCTGGACAGCTCATTTGTAATCAGAGAGAGTATTTTAGGACCGACTGCCGTGAAAACCGTTGTGGCGGCCGAGCAGAAGGCCACAAGCAGAAGATGCCATTTAAAGGGGGACACATAGCCTATTAGCTTTTTAATGCTGCCCCTGAAGTTTTTGGGTTTCTCTCCACCCATCATTATGGGTCCTCTCGGTCCTCTTGGCCGCCGTCCCGGAGGCATTCTGTTGGGCATGGAGTTCTTCGGCGGGTGCGGTCCAGGAGGCATTTTGTCTTTTGCGCCATGAGACCCATTTACCTTGGATTCATTCATGCCAATTCCTCCTTTGACAGCTGACTTTCAGCTATTTCTCTGTATTCTTCACATGTTTTTAACAGCTCGGAATGGGTGCCCCTGCCCACTATTCTCCCATCGTCCAGAACAATAATCTGGTCTGCGTTCATAATGGTGCTCACGCGCTGAGCAACGATGAGAACCGTGGCGTCTGAGGTATAGTTATGAAGGGCACTTCTTAAAGCTGCGTCAGTCTTATAGTCCAGGGCAGAAAAGCTGTCGTCGAATATGTATATGGGGGGATTTTTTACAAGAGCGCGGGCTATCGAAAGCCTCTGCTTTTGTCCACCGGACACATTATCTCCGCCCTGGGCAATCTCACTGCTCAGACCCTCCTTCTGATGGAACACAAAATCCTCAGCCTGCGCAACCCTAATGGATTCTCTGATTTCCTCCTCGGTTGCCTCTTCTTTTCCGTATCTCATGTTGGAGCCTATATCTCCGCTAAACAGTACACCCTTCTGAGGTACATAACCTATATTTCTTCTGAGCTCCTCCTGCGAGATATCTCTGATATCAATACCGTCAATTTCTATGGAGCCTTCGGTCACATCATAAAACCGAGGTATAAGGTTTACCAGGGTTGATTTTCCGGAGCCGGTGGAGCCTATAAACGCTGTCGTTTTCCCCGCCTCCGCAGTAAAGGATACATTGCTTATAACACAGCTCTCAGCATCCCGGTATTTGAAGGACACGTTATTAAACGTAATGCGACCCTTTGCCCTTCCGCCAAGTGTTTTAAGGTTTTTGCCATCGGTAATCTCCGGCTCAGTATCGAGAACCTCCCGGATACGTCCGGCTGAGACCAGGGCACGGGGTACCATCATGAACATCATGGCTATCATTAGAAATGCCATGATTATCTGTGTGGCATATTGCATGAAGGCAAGCATGTCACCAAGCATAAGCTTTGACAGGCCGACCTGCTTTCCGCCCAGCCATATGATGAGCAGAGTGAAGCAGCCCATCAGGAAACTCAGCGTTGGGTCCATAAGAGCCATCATGCGCTCAACAAACCTGTGGGTATTTCTCATCTCGCGGTTTGCTTTCTCAAAACGGCTCTCTTCTCTCTCCTCATTTCCGAATGCCCTTATTACCATCAGTCCTGTAAGATTTTCACGGGACACCCGGTTGAGGTTGTCCAGGAGTTTTTGCATCAGCTTAAACTTCGGAACAACCGTTGAGAAAAGAGTTATCTGCAGCGCCATAAGAATTACAACTGCCACCGCAATTATCCAGCTCATGGAATAGCTTTTGTTAACCGCCATGACAATGCCGCCAATACCCATGATGGGGGCTGAACACAGCATCCTTATTCCCATCATGGCAAACATCTGCACCTGCTGAACATCATTAGTGCTTCTTGTTATCAGTGAGGCAGTTGAAAACCTGTCTATTTCCGTATGGGAAAAAGATTCCACCTTCTTGAATATATCCCTGCGCATCCGTCTTCCGATACCGGCCGACACTCTTGCGCTTATAAATCCTACGGATATTGTGGCTACAACACCTATCAGTATGACCACAAACATTTTCAGCCCTGTATTGAGTATGGAATTAGTTTGAATTTTTTTTGTATTTGCCCCAAGCTCCGAGTAAAACTGCTTTGTGAAGGTTATACCCATTTCCGCACCGTGCAAAAACACAGTGCCCTGGGCCTGGGAAATGGCAGCCTCCGCAGCCGGTCGATCCAAATTGTCAAACATGGAGTATATTTCATCTATACTCATCTCGGCGAAATTCACGTCTCCGCCTTCTCCGGTCTGATTTCCCAGCCCGGATTTCACGTATTCGGAGAATGATACCACGGCTTTTCCGTATATCAGCGACAGTTTGTTTATCAGCTCCTCATTGTCGGAAGCAACATTGAGCAGGTAAGCGGGCTTCTCCGACAGTGCCGTGAACTCCTCCGTTGCTCTTTTACTTTCTTCCGAACCGGGATAAGCCAATTCATAGGCGCTTTCAAACTGAGCTTTATCATCCTCAGACATAAATGCGATAACAAGGCCATAGGCATCCTCGCTCATTGCCCTTGGCACAGCGTCTCTAATGCCGCCTCGCATTATTCCTACATTTACAATCTCACTCATGTAGTTCGGCAGTGCAAGATCGGCAAAATTCTGGATAAAGAGTAAAGCTACCGCTATGCAAGCCAAGACCGCAAAAGGCTTCAAATACTTTAATATAAGTTTCAAGCCAATTTCTCCCTTTCAGCATTTATAAGGCATAATCCTGATTATAGCCTCTCTTAAACGCGCTAATATTCAATTCCGCCAGCTTAGCCGGCACAAACCGGGTGATAAGGGCTTCCCAATCGATATTCTCCAGCTCCAGCAGTCTTGCCAAAGCGCCGAGCAGACATATGTTCTGTACCTTTATGTTGCCCATTTCCTCAGCAATCTGCCCTGCCGGAACCAGTGTTACATTTCCTGTTACGTTGTTGAGCACCCGGTGAGCATCATGGGGATATTCGGACTGTCCGAGCAGCACAGGCATGGAGTATATCTCCCTTGTGTCCATAACAATCCTGCCGCCCTTTTTAAGATATGGCAAGGCTCTGAGAGCCTCGGCTTTTTCAAAGGCCAGTATTATATCTGCCTCGCCCAGGCCGATATTCGGAGCATATACCCTGTCTCCATATTTCAGCTGTGTGTTTACCGTGCCGCCTCGCTGGGACATCCCGTGTATTTCGCTCATTTTAACATCATAACCGCAGCCAACCAGGGCTTCCGCCAGTATCTTCGCCGTCAGTATAATGCCCTGCCCACCTACTCCGGTCATTAAAATACTTTTTGTCATCTTCCGCCCTCCACTCTGGAAATGGCATCGAATTTGCACATCTGGGCGCAAAGCTCACATCCCGTGCAGCTTGCCGGATCTGCAATTATCGCCTTTTTATTCTCAAAAGCCATGGCCGGGCATGCTATTTTCATACATGCCTTGCAGCCCCTGCACTTATCCTGGTCTATCACGCAGCGAGCTCCCCTGTTAGCCTTTATAACCTCCTTGAGAAGAGCGCAGGGCCTCTTAGCGACGATTACAAATATACCCTCCGTTTCAAGGGCTTCGTCAATTGCCGCTCCCATCTGTTCCTGGTCAATTGGGTCCACAATTTTAACACGGCTTTTGTCTATACCCGTGGAGTATATCATCTGCACTATGTCTATGGCAGGCACCTCATACCCCATCAGGTCCTTCTGTGTGCCGGCATTTTCCTGATGCCCCGTCATAGCGGTTATGCTGTTGTCCAATACACACAGGCAAACATCCGCACAGGTATGGACCGCGTCCAACAGGCTTGTAAAGCCTGAGTGGTAAAATGTGGAGTCTCCCAGGATACCAAATACCTTTCTCTTGTCACCTTGAAGCTTGGCGGCTTTGGACAGGCCAATAGGTATCGAAAACCCGGAACCCATGCATATACCGATATCGAAGCCGTAAAAGGGCGCATTCACACCGAGTGAATAGCATCCTATATCTCCCACCGCGATTATTTTGTCCTTGCGCACAGACATGGCGTAATAAAAACCTCTGTGGGGACATCCCGCGCACAGTACGGGAGGACGGGGCGGTGCGTTTATCCCGGCTTCGTATATTTCGGGCTCGGCCTCCAGGCCAAAGGCCTGCCTGATCTTATGGGCATCAAGCTCTCCCTGGCAGCCCAGCATCTCTTTACCTGTGCAGGGTATGCCCAGAGCTTTCACATATGACTCCAGATAACCTTCGCCCTCTTCTATTATGTAAACCTTCTCCAGCCCGGCAGCAAATTCCCGTACCAGCCTGTCTGAAATTGGGTATGTAATCCCCAGCTTCAGGTAGTTCACACTGTCTCCAAAGGCTTCCTTCGCGTGCATATACGATATTCCCGATGAAATAACCCCTATGGATGAGCCGTTATCCTCCACCCTGTTGAGGGGCGAGGAATATGCATATTCCTTCAGCCTGTTCAGGTTTTGCTCAACGGCAACATGCCTCTTTCTGGCGTTGACGGGCAGCATGGCATATTTCTCAGGCTTTGAGGTGTATGCCACAGGGGGCGCCCCAGCCCTTTCGCCAAGCTCAACTACGCTCTTGGAATGACAGACTCTTGTGGTCATCCTCAGGAGCATAACCAGATCAAATTTCTCACCCAGCTCAAAAGCTGCTTTTGTAAATTCTTTGCACTCCTGTGAATCCGAGGGCTCCAGCATTCCCAGCTTCGCGTGGGGCGCATACAGCCTGTTGTCCTGTTCATTTTGAGAGCTGTGACAACCCGGATCGTCTGCCGACACTATCAAAAGACCCGCGTTGACGCCTGTATAGGCAGCTGAGAAGATGGGATCACTTGCCACATTCATCCCCACATGCTTCATAGCCGCAAGCGCCCTGACCCCGCCGATAGAAGCGCCAATCGCAATCTCGGTTGCTGTTTTTTCGTTATTTGCCCATGTGCAATAGATCTCGTCCTTGTACAAGGAAATGTTCTCAAGAATCTCAGTACTTGGTGTGCCCGGATAAGCGGCCGCAACCGATACTCCCGCTTCCCAGGCACCTCTTGCTACGGCTTCATCACCGCTCATAATGACTCGTTGCATAGAATCTCTCCTATTGCCGGCTTTTAATTAATGTCTGCTGAACAATTCCAAAACGCATTTGCTCAGTGAACATTAATTAGCCGATTAACAAATTTTTTATCCATTCTAACATATAGAATACTAAATTACAAACATTAAATTTTATATAAGATTCATATAAAAGGAAGAAATGTTTGTCTATTTTTCTATTTTGTTGTATTTCTATTCTTTGGGTCGCGACAGACTTGAATAAACATTAAAAACCCCGGAAACCTGGCTCCGGGGTGTATATGTATTCACAGCCTTATCTGAAAAGGGAAAGCAATACTCCCGCCGCAACTGCAGAGCCGATTACACCTGCCACATTGGGGCCCATTGCGTGCATAAGCAGGAAGTTTCGGGGATTTTCCTTCTGGCCAAGCTTTTGGGAGACCCTGGCTGCCATGGGAACGGCAGAAACTCCGGCTGAGCCTATCAGCGGGTTTATCTTATCTTTCAGGAATAAATTCATAAACTTGGCGAGTAAAACTCCGCCCGCGGTCCCGAAGGCAAAAGCTACTATTCCAAGGACCATAATCATAATCGTTTCCAGTGTCAAGAACTTATCGGCAACGGCGGAAGCTCCCACCGAAAGGCTGAGGAAAATCGTAACTGTATTTATCAGGGCATTTTGCACCGTTTCCGCCAGCCTGTCCGTCAGTCCTGTCTCCCTGAGCAGATTGCCCAGCATAAGCATACCTATGAGAGTCAGCGCATCGGGCACTATTAATGATACTACTATCGTAACAACAATAGGAAAGAGGATTTTTTCTCTTTTTGAGACTTCACGGAGCTGTTTCATTTCAATGACACGCTCTTTTTTCGTTGTAAGAAGCTTTATAATCGGCGGCTGAATAAAGGGCACCAATGCCATATACGAATAAGCCGCTATGGCTACGGCTCCAAGCCT
>JGI24712J26585_10002493_pt1 | contig 15010 bp, 10 predicted proteins | sample BioPla3DNA2_FD_26585 | JGI IMG/M metagenome (IMG submission 26585) | reverse complement strand
TGTTGTGATTGGCTTTCATTTTTTTGTAATTTTGCTCTTTGAAACAGTCCTGTCCCGAATATAAATCAACATCAGATGTGTTGTGATTGGCTTTCATTTTTTTGTAATTTTGCTCTTTGAAACAGTAGTTAAAAGATCTTTGGAAAGGGTTGAGCGTTGTGATTGGCTTTCATTTTTTTGTAATTTTGCTCTTTGAAACAGTTGCTAAAAATTACACTATTTATGTAGATGAGTTGTGATTGGCTTTCATTTTTTTGTAATTTTGCTCTTTGAAACAGTTACAGACGTTTGAAGAATGGATCTACGAAGGTTGTGATTGGCTTTCATTTTTTTGTAATTTTGCTCTTTGAAACAGTTAGAGGTTAAATCATTGTATGATGTAACTCGTTGTGATTGGCTTTCATTTTTTTGTAATTTTGCTCTTTGAAACAGTGATTTAGCAAGCAACATCAACACCTCCACCGTTGTGATTGGCTTTCATTTTTTTGTAATTTTGCTCTTTGAAACAGTTGTTATTTATAGACCCAGCAGACGAAGGAGTTGTGATTGGCTTTCATTTTTTTGTAATTTTGCTCTTTGAAACAGTCTGTAATGGTAATGGATGGACAGACGAGCAGTTGTGATTGGCTTTCATTTTTTTGTAATTTTGCTCTTTGAAACAGTTGTTGATATTATCAGAGATACAACTTATAAGTTGTGATTGGCTTTCATTTTTTTGTAATTTTGCTCTTTGAAACAGTGCACGATCGACACTATTACCGTTTACGACAGTTGTGATTGGCTTTCATTTTTTTGTAATTTTGCTCTTTGAAACAGTTTTCCTCTTTGTTCTCAATTTCGCTGAACGGTTGTGATTGGCTTTCATTTTTTTGTAATTTTGCTCTTTGAAACAGTGAAGATGGGTCGATAAAGGATTGCGATGGGTTGTGATTGGCTTTCATTTTTTTGTAATTTTGCTCTTTGAAACAGTGAATTGGCTAAGGACGAAGATTGGGATGTGGTTGTGATTGGCTTTCATTTTTTTGTAATTTTGCTCTTTGAAACAGTAAAAGAAAGCGAATTGGGTAAAATACTTAAGTTGTGATTGGCTTTCATTTTTTTGTAATTTTGCTCTTTGAAACAGTTAAAGAATTGGCTATACCTACAAGCAGCCGGTTGTGATTGGCTTTCATTTTTTTGTAATTTTGCTCTTTGAAACAGTTCTTTACGAACTTTGTAGTTCACCTTACTCGTTGTGATTGGCTTTCATTTTTTTGTAATTTTGCTCTTTGAAACAGTTACAAACATAAATTATTATAATGAGATAATGTTGTGATTGGCTTTCATTTTTTTGTAATTTTGCTCTTTGAAACAGTTTTAAATGATTGGAGGGCAAAGTTAAATATGTTGTGATTGGCTTTCATTTTTTTGTAATTTTGCTCTTTGAAACAGTACCCCATGTTTAAATGCGATATAATACAGTATTTTACGTGAAAGGTTTCGATAAGCAAAATTGAATCAACAACAGGCGAAAGAGTAAAAAAAAAGAAGTTTTTTTGTTTCTAAAAGCGGCTCTTCGGGGTCGCTTTTTTTTATTAAAAAAGTTCTAATTGCTGCGAAATAGGGGGTGGACTGCTTACTTTTTTCCCAATATATAATTCGATAGCTCCGAATTGCTTGTCGGTAATGCACAAAATTCCTATATGTCCGTATTCGGGCAAAATTGATTTTACCCTTTGAATATGCACCATTGCATTTTCTCTGCTCGAACAATGGCGGATATAAATGGAAAATTGAAACATGTTAAAGCCGTTTTTCACTAACTGTTTTCTAAAATCGGAAGCTGCTTTTCTTTCCTTTTTCGTTTCAGTCGGTAAGTCAAAAAATACTAAAACCCACAAAATTCTATATTCACTTAATCTCAATGCGAGGATAGTTTATTTTTCGTAATTTGCCTTCTATACAACGGGCTAAACTTGCAGTTGTACGCTGTGCCCCAACCATTAGCGGACTGCGTTCTCCTTTTATAACAACATCCAATACGGGAATACTCAGAAGTTCTTGTTTAATGCTTTTGTTGAGTTCCGTTTCGCCTTTGTATTTGATAAGTATTTGATTTACTAATGCATCAACATAAGGACGATAAGGTTCCATAATGTCGTCGGCTAAGCAATAGGCATTGTATTTGTTGTGATGGTGTATGCCCAAAGTGGGCAATAAACCCGAACCTATCAACGAACGTGCAATAACGGCTCGTAAAACGGCATAGCCGTAATTTAATAAATTATTGGGAAATACGCCTTCTCTTTCTCTTTTAAAACGAACAATGTTATCACTGAAAATACGGCTCCAGTAATAAGCGGCTGCTCTTGCTTCGTGCTTTTCGCTATCGCCTGATTTAACGGATTTTGCCCAATAAAGCATATTGTCGATGGGAATGTTTTTTGTTTGTAAGACTCCGGCTTGATTGGTAATTTTAGCTTCTATTGTTTGTTGCCACAATTGTTTTTTTAACGGTTCGGAAGCATTGATTTGCGATGCAAACAGTTGCGATTGAACGGTGTTTTTTGCTAAAGGCAGTACCAAGCCTATGGGCATGTGGCTGCTGTCGCAAGTAATGACCGCTACGTTGTTAAGAAGTAGTTTTTCCAAGAGGGCTTGGGTAATTGTTATTTGTTGATGATCCAATATGGCTACGCCTATGTCTTCGATAGGAATCGTTGTTTCGGCTTTTTGCTTAAAAGAAAGGGGCAAAGTGTCGTTTTTTTCTACTTCGGGTAAACGAATTAGCAATTGTTCGTTCTTTAATGAAAGATAAGCCGGATTGCCAAAATAAAGTGTACGCTTTATCATATTTGTGTGTTTTATTTATCGGATGAGTATAAAAATTTTAATATTCTCCTACCGAAACAATTTTTCCGATATGGTTTACACGGACTTTGACAATTTTGTCAAGCCCTTTTGAACTCCTAAAATCAGTCCAAGTAATTCCTTTCAAAACACTACTCGTATCTTTGATGGTTGTTTCTAAATGATGACGAAAAACATAATTTTTAAATGAAAACTTCTGTACCCTAAACAAATTAGGACTAATCAATTTGTAATTATCGGGATTGAGTAAATCTATATCGTTCGGGTCGAAAACAACTATTTCTTCTTCGGTAATCTCGCCTGTTTCTTCGTCTATTTTTTCCACCTTTTCAGTTCTTGGGAAAACAAAGTATTCGTTTTGTTTCATACTAAAAAGAAATTGCCAGCCTTCACTTGCCTTATAGGTTTTGTCAATAACCGGTAAACCCAAATTTTTTCTGCTCACCGCTTCGTAGAACGAAACAACATTTTCTTCTAATTCATACTTTTTGTTGCCATTTTCATCTTCGGCATGATTCCAGTTTTTATCCAAAACAGGTTTTCGATATACTGCAACATGGTGGTTGTTTCCGGTATTTACAAAATCAACAGGTTGTGGTTTGCCATTTTTGTCCAAAATCAAATTTCCTTCTTTGTCTCGTTTGTCGTGCAGAGCTTCAGCATTACTAATTCCCGAAATAGTTACACGTTTAATAGCAATTCCTTTCTCCTTGTTGGGCCGAATGGGGTTTTCGTCTAAGTTAGAGAACGCTTTTTTAGCATCATTTCTAAATTCTTTCAATCGGTTTTCCAAAATCCTACGAATACCTAAATCTATTACTTTATCTAATTTCAAATCAGGTGATATTTCTTTGCGAATGGTATAAGCAGTTTCAAAACTAATGGTTTTTACTTTTTCCGGTACTTGCGCGGTTTGGAGTTTGTTGAGCCATATAGGATTTTTCGTCAAACTGTTCTTTCCGGTAAATGCCTTTTTAGGGTCGTTGTCAAATTCTTGCAAACGACGTAACAATGCCTCGCGATAAGCAGGTTTGCTTACTGTTGCTATTTTTTCAGCATCAAATTTTGCATTTACGCTTTCTTCTTTTACAACATACTGTTTTTGACTACCATATACTGTTTCCAAATGCAGTTGTCCACGTGGCGTTTGTTGTGTTTTTTTGTTTACGCCTCCTTTTCTTTTCGTAAAGTTGATATTCTGTGTTGTAACTTTATTTTTTGCTTTTATCGAAATCAAGGTGTTTTCCAAATGGTACTTGGCTTCGGCACGAAAATCGTTCAACGGTATTGGCGGATAAAAACGCAATTTATTTCTATGGTCTCTATACAAATAATTCTTTTCAATACCCAAAACATCTCTTGTGTTCAGTAGCATGTCTTCTGTTGTAATTGCAAAATTATCGTATTCTTCTTCTTCTGTGTTGGATATACTTTGGTTTTTATCAGTTCTGCGTGCATTAAGATTATTGAGATATTGAATAAATTGACGTTTGGTAAAAGCCACAGTCAAAGCATCCATCGCATGGTGACGATGGTCATTGCGTTTTGTCCAATCTTTAATCTTCTTATTAGTATATAGCACTTCGCCTGTTTCATAATCAATTCGTTCCACGTTTTCAACTAAACCAAGCTGTTTGTATTTAGGAAAATTTATTTCTTTCATCACATCAACCAATTGCCAGTCTTCTCTTAATCTGTCTGTAATTGAGCCGGTAGTGGTAACAACAGATTTTACCAAGTCGGATAGCATTTTTCTGGCTTTTTTGGTTATGTATTGAGTGTTTGCCAAATCGCGATTGATAAAACCTTCAGGAAGTTCACTTTCGGTAATTACAAGTTTTTTTAGTTTGTTGGAATAATACTTATTTATTATCTCTATTTTCTTTTCAATATCGCTCATTAAACCCCAAGGTTTTACGAGTTTTTTACGTTCTTTTTCTGTTGCTTTATTCCATTTTTCTATTTTTTCTTTTTGTTTTTTTAATCCTTTCTCATGTTCTTTATACAGTGTGTCAAATGTTTTAGTTTCTGTTTTTATTGTTTTATTCCTTGTTTTTTTATTAGTTATGACTTTTTTTGTTGTTTTTGTTCCGTAAACACTTATGATTCTGTCTAGATAATCATTTAAATCACCCTCTTTTTTCATTACATAATCAATAGCCGTTTGTTCTTTTTTCTCCTTATTGTCAGAGGAATACACTAAAGTTTTATTTGAAAAAGAATCGTCAAATAATCTTGCTTTCGGCAAAATATGTTCAACTTCTATTTCCTTTGTAAATAAAATTTCAGACGATATCCCTTTTTGTAAATTTTCTTTGCTTCCATACAATGGCTTGTATCCGTTAGGTGCTAGTTCTTCCCAAAGTCGGTAGCGAATAATATCGTTTCTGCTTGGTTCATGTGTTTTGAAAATGGAAAATTCTTCTTTCAATCGCTTTCTTATTTTTTCTGCACTTTCCGTATTAGAGCTAACGCTGTCTGTTAACAAAAAACGTTCATCTGCACTTTTCTTTAATTCACGAGCCAGCTCAATGCGGATTTCATCAGGTTTTCCTAATTGAGGGTCTGCAATAATTGCATTTACCACATGCACCATTTGATTAAGTATTTTCTCAACCACAGGATTGCGTAAAGAGTTTTTGGGAAGAATTTCAAGGCGATCTTTGTATATCTTATTTTCTAATTCTTCTTTGGTCAATGAACTTGCGGAATGTCTTTCATAAATATTACTACAAGCAGTTGCATAATCTTGTCCCATTTTCATTAATGGTAAAATTTTTCCAATCGCTTTAGCACTTAAATTACCGTAATCTTCTTGAAATTCAACGCCTATCAATATTTTTGCAAATCGTTCTTCAAAACCATAATTTTTTTTGAGTATAGCAATTAATTTTTCAACGCCTGAATTTGAATTGTCGCCTTCAAAAGAATAAAGCAGATGATAAAGCCTATACATTGGTTGTTCATCCAATGGACTCTGAGAGTCAAAATATAAAATATCAGTGTTGATACCCAGTTGTTTGAAAAACTCATCAACGGTTTCAATGGAAAAATCATCGTCAATTTCGTAATCCGACATTTCAATGATTTTTTTGTAAGCTTTAAATAGTTCGTATTGCGTTTTGTTGCCGTCAATATTTTTGAAATTCATATCAAATTCTTGTAAATCCAACAGATTTAGAGTTTGATTTTTAGATAATTTTTCTTTTATAGATAATTCTTTAAACAATAATTCTTTTTCGTCTTGCTCTAATCTTCTTGCGTTTGGTTTACGCTTTTTATTTTTTTCGTTTGAAGGAAAAATTTCTATATCATTCAATGTTTGCCAAATCTTAAATTCTTGAAACAAAGGCGATGAACGGGGAATGACACGACTTCCAACAGTTTTTATTTTCTTTTTGCCGTCAATTTCAACCTCAATTTGCCTGCTTTCAAATTCACAAAAACCGATTAAACCTTTTTGGCTTTTCAGTCGGCGTTGGTAAAAAATAATTACATCGCGGATTTCCTTTTTCAGTTCTTCGGTCAGTTCTTTTTTGTGAAACTCGGCTTGTTTTTCCCAAATGGTATTGAACTCGTCCAAATAGTCTTGTCGGTAAAATACCATATTTCGAAGGCTTGCGTTTGGGTTTTGAGCCAATACGGTCATTTGATATTGTCCAACGGTTTGTTTGTTGAAGTACAACTCTTTGCTTCTATCGGAAATTGCACCAAGATAGCCGCTTGAATTGTTGATTTGTCCGTTAATTTTTTGTAGAACAACCGCTAAACTTTCCAAATCCAATTTTTCAGAAAGAGCTTTTGTTCGCCACGCAAAATTTTCTTTTTTTAATTCTTCACCTTTGGTTGTTCTTGGTATGCCCACGATATTAAATGGTTCTTTGCAAATAGTCCAAGTTGCTTTTTCACTCTTTTCGCGTAAATTTTCTTTCAATTTATCTGTTAAGATTTCAGGATAAAATTCTTGTTGTTTTGCCCAAATTCTATTAAATTCTTCTTGTAAATCAGAGCGATAAAAATCGGGTAATTGTTTTTTCCCTTGCTCCATAAGTTGCAGGCAATATTGTCCCGGCGTAANATCTTTTTCGTATAGTAGTTTGGCTACTTCCATTCCNTCAATCAGTACGCCTTCTTCTTCGGCTCCTTTTGCTTTACGGTTGCTTTTATAACCTCGTTTTTTGTTAATCATTAGAAGTACACGGGCAAATTGTTCTAATGTAATTTCTTCCGTAACTGCTTTTGCTCTTAAACGATAGGTTTCAAAGGTTGTGTAATTACCGTTTTCCGATAAAATGGTTTCGTCTGTAATAAAACCGTTTTCTTTTAAAATCTCAATTAGGTTTTCACGTCGAAGTTTGTATCGCTGAAGATTGCGACGCATACTGCGTTTTGATGTACGTTCGGCATTGGTTGTAATGCTTTTACCTTTTTCAAAATTTTGTTGCTCATTAACCGTTAAAGGATTTACCCTAACACCGAGTTTTATAATTGATGATTTCTCGTTTTCATTTTCGGCTTCGTTTACCAATGCCCATCCAATTGAGCTTGTTCCTAAGTCTAATCCAAGAATTTTTTTCATGATATTTTTGTATTGATAAAATTTTTACAAAAATACTTAAAATTTATTAATATTGTATTAAAAAATATACTATTTTTGCAATATAAAAATGAAAGCTAATCACAATAAGGATTATTCCGTTGTGAAAACATTCAAAGCGGGGCAATAAGTTTGCCTCGTTTTTATTTTTACAGTGTTTTTTTTTATATTTTTGCAAATATCCTTTTAAGGGTATTATTTTAATTAAAATACAGTAATATAAACAGATAAAAATAAATGGAAGCTAAAAATACGAGCGAAACGACCCCAAAAGTTGGACTAAATTTTATTGAAGCGATTATCGAGGAAGATATAAGGAACGGAAAAAATGATGGCAAGGTGTATACGCGTTTTCCTCCCGAACCTAACGGCTATCTTCACATAGGTCATGCTAAATCAATTTGTTTAAATTTTGGCATTGCCAAAAAATACCATGGTAAGACCAATCTTCGCTTCGACGATACTAATCCGGTAAAAGAAGATGTTGAATATGTTGATTCTATAAAAGAAGACATTCAATGGTTAGGTTTTCAGTGGCATGCCGAATATTATGCTTCCGATTATTTTGAGCAATTGTATCAGTGGGCTATTCAGTTGATAGAAGAGGGCAAAGCCTATGTAGATGATTCGACTCAAGAAGAAATCAGTCGTCAAAGAGGTGTTCCTACTGCTCCCGGTATCGAAAGTCCGTATAGAAATCGCAGTGTATCGGAAAATTTGGATTTATTTCAACGCATGCGTCAGGGCGAATTTCCCGATGGAAGTCGTGTTTTGCGTGCTAAAATAGACATGGCATCGCCCAATATGCACATGAGAGACCCTATTATGTACCGCATACTGCATGCCGAGCATCACCGAACGGGTAATCAATGGTGTATTTATCCGATGTACGATTACGCTCATGGACAAAGCGATTCTATAGAAGGCATTACGCACTCTATTTGTACCTTAGAGTTTGAAGTGCATCGTCCTTTGTACGATTGGTTTTGCAAAGCTCTTCGTATTCATCATCCGCAACAAATCGAGTTTGCCCGACTGAATATCAATTACACCGTTATGAGTAAACGCAAACTGCTTCAGTTGGTGCAAGAGAAACACGTTAGAGCTTGGGACGACCCGCGTATGCCTACCATTTGCGGTTTACGTCGTCGAGGCTATACGCCCGAATCGATTCGTAATTTTGCCGAAACCATTGGCGTTGCCAAACGAGATAATGTAATCGATATTTCGTTATTGGAATTTTGCGTTCGCGAAGATTTAAATAAAAAAGCATTGAGAACCATGGCGGTGTTGGATCCGCTAAAACTCATTATTGACAATTATCCCGAAGGTCAATCGGAAATGCTACAAGCCGTTAACAATCCTGAAAACAAAAATGAGGGCGTGCGTTCTCTTCCTTTTTCTCGTGAATTATGGATAGAAAGAAGCGATTTTATGGAAGATGCTCCCAAAGATTTTTTCCGTCTTACTGTTGGAAAAGAAGTTCGATTGAAATATGCATATATTATTAAATGTGAAAGTGTTGAAAAAGATGCAGAGGGTAAAATCACTGCTATTCATTGCACTTACGACCCGCAAACGCGTAGCGGTATGCCCGATAGCAGCCGAAAGGTAAAAGGAACGATTCATTGGCTGTCGGCAGCTCATTGTAAAACGGCGGAAGTTCGTCTTTTTGATCGTCTTTTTTATGTTCCCAATCCCGATGAAGTGGAAGAAGGAAAGACTTTTTTGGATTATTTAAATCCCGACTCTTTGCAAATTATCAATGCTTTTGTAGAACCGATGTTTATAAATACCAATCATTTGGCACATTATCAATTCGAACGAATCGGCTATTTCTGTATTGACAAAGATAGTAGTGCGGAAAAATTGGTGTTTAATAAAACGGTGTCCTTAAAAGATACTTGGACAAAACATAATAAATAATAAAAATCTTTTAACCTATAATTCAATTGGTAAAAAATATTTTTATATCGAATAATATCAAGTAGAAAGACTTTATACTATCTTTCTTTTTTTGACGTTAACTATTATGTAATTAATTATAGGTAATATTGTCAATAATGGAAAATAAGATTAAAAAATACATTTCTTTATGTTTTGGCATACTGATAAGTATGCTTGTTTTACTCTCGTGTGATCCGCCTGAGCCTGTGGAATTTAAAGCGACTCCCTATCAATTGCAAATTCCGAAATATTTTCCCACTAATCTCAATATTCCCGATGATAATCCGATGACGGTCGAAGGGGTTAAGTTGGGACGTTATTTGTTTTACGATGGTCGTTTACGCGGTTATTTAGGCACTGAGCCTGATTCGTTAATGAGCTGTGCTACATGTCATATACAAGAGCATGGTTTTGAATGCGGACTTAATCATCCTCGCTATACCGACGGCAGACCTTTCGGTGTGAATGGAAAAAAAACGCATCATAGTATGCTTCCGCTTTGCAACTTGGTTTTCAATAATAACGGTTATTTATGGAACGGATTCATATACAAAGAAAATCCCAATGTTTCGCGTCGAAATCTTGAAAACATTGTTTCTATGGCAATTGTTGCTGAAGACGAGATGAATACTACTATCGAACGTGCCGTTAATGCCATAAAAAAAATAGATATTTATCCGCCTATGTTCAAAGCTGCATTTGGAACGGAAGAAGTTACGATAGATAGAATTGAAAAAGCAATTGCTCAATTTATTCGTACGCTTATTTCCGGCAATTCCAAATTCGACCGTTATATAAGAGGCGAAGAGCAATTGACGCCCGATGAATTGGCGGGTTTTGTACTTTTCACAACGGAAGAAGGGGCTGATTGTTTCCATTGTCATGGGAGCGACGGCAATTTGTTGATGACAACTAATTCGTTTTATAACAATGCTTTGGATAGTGTTTTTACCGATACTCAAGANAGGTCTTCCGTTACGGGGAATAGTTTTGATGTAGGAACTTANCGTGCCCCTACGCTGCGAAATATTGGAGTTACAGCACCTTATATGTATGATGGACGATTCAAAACGCTTGATGAAGTGATTAATTTCTATAGCGAAGGTTTGAATGCAACACCTTANGTTCACCCTTTGATGCATAAAATTGCCGATGGAGGTGCATTGTTAACACCTAAGGAGAAAAGACAATTAAAAGCCTTTCTCTTAACATTGACCGACGACGATTTTTTAACGAATCCTAATTTTTCAAAACCTCGTGATTTACCATAAATAATCGAATATATCCAATTGGTTTTGCAATAAATTGTAACATATATGAATAAAAAAATATAAGTGCATGAAAATATATACAAAAAAAGGCGATAAAGGTCTTACCTCTTTGATTAACAAATCGAATGTTCCGAAAGATCATCAACGTGTAGAGTCGTATGGAACGATAGACGAATTGAATGCTCATATAGGAATGCTGAGAAGTTTAAGTAGTTCGGAAGAAGTTGCTGCCGACTTATTGCTCATTCAAAAAACACTTTTTACANTACAAACGCTTTTAGCCGTTGACAGTGATGCNCCGTGTAAGTTAGAGTTGCCTCAATTGAATCAGCAAGATATTGATTTTCTTGAGTCGAAAATCGATGCAATGCAAGGAGANTTGGAAGCANTAAAGTCTTTTATTATTCCGGGAGGTTCACAACTGCTTTCGCAATGTCATATTGCTCGTTGTGTGTGTCGTAGAGCTGAGCGTCGTATTGTTGCGTTGAATCGTATGCAAGATGTTGATGAGCGGATACTGCAATTTGTTAATCGTTTGTCCGACTATTTGTTTGTGTTATCCCGTTTTTTTCAAAAAAAATCAACCTAACGGAAAATCAATGGGAAAAATAAACACTGTTTTTATTGTTTGCTTTTTTTTCATTCTTTCATTAAATGCTCAACATCATATCGGTGTGGGAGGCGGATATAGTCAATCTATTTTTTATTGCGGCTTGCCAAAATCACAGTATTACACTAAATTTCAACCCGAAGATGCTTTTTTACTACAGGCGACTTATAAATACGATGTTCCGATTAAAAAGGAAAACATGCGTATAGGAGGGCAATTGGAGTGGAAAAGACAAGCGGCTTATTTTTATTATGAAGACCGCCGCAATGGAGATACTGTTCCAAGTGGAATTCATTATAAAATAGATGTATTGCATTTGTGTGTTTTTCCCGAAATAGTGGTAGGCGACCCTATTCGTTTTATTTTTAGCGGAGGTCCTACTCTTGATTATGTTATCTACACTCGTGCCAAAGGCATACGAATTATTGATAAAAAAAGGGAGAAAATAGAAGAGGCAAATAATGGAGATATCAAAGGTTTTGCTGTCGGTGCTAAACTTAATCTCGGATTGGAATTTCCTGTCTATAAAAATTTTTATATCACTTTGCAAAATGCGTATGCTTTCGGATTAAGTACGAGATATGGACGATTAAAAACTCAAATGAAATATTTTAATTGTATGGATATTAATCTGACTGCCAATATTTGTTACCAAATCAATTATCATTAAGAAGAGAAAAAATTATTGCATGTTAGTAAGAGAATTAACGGTCATTGTGGGTCTTGTTACNTCGCAACAAACGATGGAGCGGACAAAAGAATATTTAGACGAATTGGCTTTTTTGGTCGATACTGCCGGAGGCGAAGTAGTGAAGCGTTTTGTTCAAAATTTAGCTATTCCCGACAATCGCACTTATTTAGGTTCGGGGAAAATGCAAGAAGTTAAAGAATACATTCTTACTAATGAAATAAAAACCATTGTTTTTGATGACGAATTAAGTGCTTCGCAAATACGCAACATCGAACGTTTGCTGCCCGATTGTAAAGTAATAGACCGTACCCGTTTGATATTGGATATTTTTTCGAAAAGAGCACAAACTGCACATGCTAAAATACAGGTGGAATTAGCTCAGTATGAATACTTACTTCCTCGTTTGACACGTATGTGGACTCACTTGGAAAAGCAACGCGGAGGTATTGGAATGAGAGGACCCGGAGAAAAAGAAATAGAAACCGACCGTCGTATTATTCGTAATCGTATTGCACTTTTGAAACAAAAATTAGAAAAAATAGATGTGCAAAAAGCGACACAACGGCAAAATCGCGGTCAATTTGTTCGCACAGCCTTAGTCGGATATACGAATGTGGGCAAATCTACCATTATGAATATGTTAAGCAATGCCAATGTTTTTGCCGAAGATAAATTATTTGCCACTTTGGATACGACTGTGCGGAAAGTCGTTTTCGATAATGTTCCGTTTCTTCTTTCCGATACCGTAGGATTTATTCGTAAACTGCCTCATCATTTGATAGAGTCGTTTAAATCGACTTTAGATGAAGTTAGGGAAACACATCTTTTATTGCATGTGGTGGATATCAGTCATCCCGATTTTGAGGAACAAATAAAAATAGTGGAAAGTACGCTNCATGATATAGATTCTTCCAANAAAGCTACTATATTGATATTTAATAAAATAGATAAATATACATGGGTTGAAAAAGAGGAAAGCGATTTAACCCCTTCGACGAAAGAAAACATTTCGTTGCAAGAATTAAAAAACACATGGATGGCTAAAACAGGCATTCCTACTGTTTTTATTTCGGCAAAGAAAAGAGAAAACATCGACGAGTTGCGTAATGTTATTCTACACGAAGTGCGTAAACTNTATGCCGATATTTATCCTTATAAATACATTTANCCTTCTCAAAACAATGAGAATAGCGAAGATAATAATTGAAAAGCAAAGAAAGAGAAGTCTTAATTTTTGCTGGGGATAGAGCTTTTCAGTAGCTTTTCCGATATTTTAAGAACGGGAATATAAGTAGCCGGGAAGCTGATTGCTACTACGGTTAATACGATGAAAAAGATGTCTCTGCCATAAATTTTAACAGGATAATAATTTAATATATACGTTCCATCGCCGAATGAAATAAGATGAAATGTTGTTTGAAGCCAACAGAAAATACTTCCTATGAGTAAGCCTAAAAATACACCGGCAAGTGCAATCAACATTCCTTCTAACATAAAAATGCGTCGAATCATTCTGTTGTCGGCACCAAGACTGTATAAAACGCTGATATCTCTTTTTTTATCCAATACCAATATGGCAATCATTCCGACAATATTGAAAGAAGCCACTAAGAAAATAAAAGTGAGTATTAGATAGATAGCCAATTTTTCGGCTTGCATGATTTTGTATAAATCTTCTTCTTGTTGATAGGCGTTTTTTATGTAAAAATCATCGCCTATTATTTCTGTGATTGCTTTACTGATGTTGTCGGTATTGGCATTGGGAAGTGTTCCGATTTCAATAGAGGTAACTTCGTCGGTGTAATTCATTAAATTACGAGCAAAAGCAAGAGGAACAAAAATAAAAGAAGCATCGTATTCCGTTTCGGAAAGGAAGACGCCAAAGGGCGTAATGCGTTGTATGTTTAGATTTTGGGAGGATTGCTTGCACTGAATTTTTTGTTTCTATTAGGGTAATAAATTGTTAAGGCATTGTTTACCATTGGTGAGACTGCACATTGTAATCGGTTGGCAACGCCTACGCCTAAAAGGGCAAAAGAATTTTCGCCTACTTCCAATAAATATTCCCCATTGAAAATCAGAGTGTCTAAATGCTTTAAACGGTAATAATCAGGGGCAACGCCTTTGATTTGAACTATCAATTGTCTGTCTTCATACGTTACCACCCCAATGTCGGCTACCACTTCGGAAAGATAATGTACGCCTTTAATTTGTTTGATTTTTTCTAATTGCTCATTGTCAATAATAAAAGTTTTCCCTGTTTTAGGCGTAATTGCCAAATCGGCATTGAAAGAGTTGAAGTTGTGAGCTACATAATTTTGCAGTCCGTTGAAAATAGACAAAACAATAAATAAAGCGGCAGTACAAACAACTACGCTAATCAAGGAAATAATAGATATTACATTGATAATTGTGTGTGATTTTTTAGCAAAAAGATACCTATAGGCAATGAAAAGAGACGTTCTCACTTTTTCAATAAATTATCAATATTTTCGATATAGTCCAAAGTGTCATCAAGAACGAATGTCAATTCGGGAACTATACGCAATTGATTTTTAATGCGGGTTCCCAATTTGTATCGTATTTCTTTGTTTTTATCTTCTATAAAATTGATAACTTCGTTTTTGTCTTTTGTCGCAAAAACACTTAAATAAACACGTGCTATTGATAAGTCTCTTGTAATGCTGACGCGGGTTACGGTAACTAAACATTGATTATGTAATAGATGAGGTTCGTTTTGAAATATTTCTGCTATTTCTTTTTGTAATAATCGAGCTACTTTTTGTTGGCGTGTTGTTTCCATTATATTAAGAATTTATATAGATAAAAAATACTTGAAATTTTCCGATTTTATTTTTGCAAAGATACATGTTTTAAATTTATCAAATGATTGTTACATGAAAAATTTATATTTTTACTATTAACAGAATCAATTTGAAATAAATCAATCTGTATAGCTTGTAATAAAAAATAATTTTTTGTTTTCTATTGAAACAAACAAAAGTATACTTTTGCAACCTTAAAGATAAGGTTCTTTTTAAAAT
>JGI24712J26585_10002492_pt1 | contig 15013 bp, 20 predicted proteins | sample BioPla3DNA2_FD_26585 | JGI IMG/M metagenome (IMG submission 26585) | reverse complement strand
ATTCATTTATCGTGGTGTGGATAACACGTGAGAATTCTGAACGCAGTGAAAAATCTCATGAATCCCTTCGCTTTGCTCAGGACGACAAAAGGATTCGAAGTCTGAGAAATTATGCAAATCTCTAATATTACCTAGTGTTATTGAATATTATTATATGCTGAAACCAAGCCATTTATAAGTATTTGTTCATATTGTATTTCTTGTTTAGTGTTAATAAATATTGTATAATATTTTTTATATTGCAGATTCGTTGCAGATTTTTGATGTTTTTTCGGCTATTAAAAAATACACAGATACTTGGCATATAATTGAAATAATAAATTTTTCATAATGTATTGAATTTTTTACAGTTCTGTAGTAAACTTTAAAAGCAAATTAAATATTGGGCCATTAGCTCAGAGGATAGAGTGCTTGACTTCGAATCAAGGCGTCGGGGGTTCGATTCCCTCATGGCTCACCAATATACTACCTTACAATAATTAATTGTAAGGTTTTTTACTTTTTTGAACAAATACATACGTATAGTATATATAAAAAAGTTGTAAAATTATGTAAAATGTTGTAAAATAGTTAAAAATATACTATTAATTTAATTGGAGGGATATACGATGGGAAAAGAAATTAATAAGAACAGAAATGATAAGGAAGTCTCAATAATTATTGACAGTCTGGATGAAATAAATAAAAAATTCATAACTACAAAGGAAGAATCTAAAAAACTAATTAATGATACTGAAGAAGTGAAGAAAAAACTGAATGAAGCATCTGAAAAAGTTGACAAACTAAAGAATGGTCCATTTAACCAAATATTAGAAGACTTTTTATTAATGATTGACATAATAGGGGCTTATATAAATAATGAATATAAGGAAATACCATTTGGATCAATAATTGCTATTTTAGCAGCAATTATATATGTAGTAAACCCATTAGATATTATACCAGATGTTATTCCTGGCATTGGATTAATTGATGACGCTTTCGTTGTTGCTTTAGTGATAAAACAAGTCCACGCTGACTTGCAAAATTATAAATTATGGAAAGAAAACAACAAATAGTAGTTATTATAGTTGTTGATTAATATCTGCAGTATGTAGATTAAAAAATTCTTTACTATTTATATATATCGCTAAGGTTTTACTTATATAATACTTAATAAACCCAATTTTACGTGGGTTTATTTTTTTGTCCAAAAACAATCTAAAAACTATATGTAATTGAAATTTAATTATTTTTCGAAGGTAACTATGACAAATGAGGCAATAAACAAAGAAAAGATCGGTGCTCACCCCCTTCCTGTACTAATTTAGGAAGCAAGGTAGATGCATCGATTTTTTTATTTAACAAAGGGAGGTGATTCCGTTGCAGACTTAACGCTTTACAAAACAATCAATAAAAAAACTATCACAGGAGGCTTAAAATGCGAAATAACAAACGATATGCATGGGATATATACAAAGTTACTGATGGCTACAACGAATGGTTAAGCAGGCACTTTGACAAAACCTATGCTGAAATGGTGTTGATGATTACAGGAGGTGAACCCAGAGAAAATTTTGATGTACAAATTTTCCAAGAATTCTATCAATGCTTCATGATAACTAACGAAAAAAAAGAAGAAGTATATCTGCTTCAAATATTCCAATAACAGGAGGTTAAAATGGTTGATGTAATTGTAAGTACAAAAAACATGACAAGAAACGAATGGCTTGATTTTAGAAAGTTAGGCATAGGCGGCTCGGATGTTGCAGTAATTTGCGGATTAAGCAAATACAAATCAGTATTTCAACTATGGATGGAAAAGACAGGTCAATTGGAACCTGAAGAAGCTGGTGAAGCTGCTTACTGGGGAAATGTAATGGAGCCTATCATCAGAAATGAATTTTCAAACAGAACAGGCTTTAAAGTTGATATTATCAATTCAATGCTAAGACACCCAGAACACATTTTTATGTTAGCAAATGTTGATGGCATTGTAATTGATAAGGATGGAAGAAAAAGCATATTTGAAGCTAAAACAGCATCTGCTTATAAAGCTGAGCAATGGGATGATAATAAAATTCCTGAAGAATATATGCTGCAAATACAGCATTACATGGCTGTTACGGGTTTTAGTAGTACATATGTAGCTGCTTTAATTGGAGGTAATCATTTCATCTACAAGAAAATTGAAAGAGATGATGAGTTGATTGATATGATTATTCGGCTTGAGTATGATTTCTGGGATAGTGTTGTTAACAATGAGCCCCCTGCACCTGACGGAAGTGAGAACTGCAGCAATTTAATAAGCAGGCTATACCCTTCTGCAGATAACAAAGACAAGATAATATTACCAGATGAAGCTTTACAGTTAGTGAAGCAATTTAATTCTGCAAAAGAGCAGGAAAAATACTTTTCTGAATTAAAAGATGAAGCTTCAAACAAATTGAAAGCGATGCTTGGTGAAAACGAGACAGGCATAATTAATGACATAACAGTTTCATGGAAGAATGTAACTACTAACAGGCTTGATACAAAGGCATTTAAAGAGGAAGTTCCTGAAATATACGAACATTATGTAAAGCCTAGCGTATCAAGAAGATTTACAATTAAATGATTATTGTTTGTAAGAGGGGTTGTCAAATATTATGGCAGCCCTGCTATTTTTTTATTTTAAGGAGGATAAAGTTATGTCAGATTTAAAAGAAAAATTAGCACAAAGGATTGAAAAGGTCCAGGAAAAGGATGCACAAGCAGTTCAAACAATCGAAGTAACAGAAATTGAAACAGTAGCTGTGGATAACGACAAAATTACTAAACTTGTTCCTGTTAATGCAAATGATGTTGTTGTTCCTGAATTCGCTATTACAATAAGCGAGGCAAGGCAGAGAACAAAAATGCTGCAGAAATTTGTCAAGGATATGATGATTGCTGATGTTGATTATGGAATCATCAAAGGATGCGTTAAACCGTCACTTTTAAAGCCAGGCGCTGAGAAGCTTTGTGAAATATTCGGTTTCTCAAAACAGGTAGAAATCCTTAACCGTATTGAAGATTGGGACAAAGGGTTATTTCATTATGAAGTAAAAGTCATTCTCACAAATAAAAGAACTGGGGTTATTGAGGCCGAAGGTATAGGATGCTGTAATAGCAGAGAAAAGAAATTTAAGAATCAGGACAGCTTCAGCATTGTCAATACACTTTTAAAAATGGCAAAAAAGAGGGCTCTGGTTGATGCCGTTCTGTCAGCCACCAGAAGCTCAGGTTTATTTACCCAGGATATTGAAGAAATGAATTTTAATGATGAGCCCCAGATACCTAAGTCAAGTGTAAAGCCTGTTCCTACTGTTACAAAACAATCTCCTAAACCCTTAAGCAAGGAACAACAAAAAGAAATTTTTGCTGTTATAAGACAAGGAAGAATACCTTTAGACTATGCACAGGGGATAATGATTGAAAAGTACAATATAGAAGAAACAGCCAGACTTACAGCTGAGCAGGCAGACGAATACATCGACATATTAAAATGCTCACAAGCTGTATAAATTACCATAGGAGGATAAATGAGAGTTATGGATATTTTAATTCTAAATGTCATTATGGAATACGAGGAATTCAAAGCTCTTGAATTAACAAAAACAGCAGAAGATTTATTTGAAGATGCAGAAAAAATTTACTTCTACAAAAGTATGCATGAGTTCTTCGTAATGTTTGAATTCAATGAAGGAAGCTATATAGCAGAAGAATTGAAACAAATTTGTTATAAGAGGTCGGCAAAAGATGTAAATCTTATTGAGCATCTGTGGTTTCAATATCTCAAATATGATGACGTTTCCGTATCTTCATTTTCACAGATAGAAGAATTCCTAGATTTAGCAACATTTTAATAAATTTACTTAAGGGCTGCTCTGGACATATGAGTGGCTCTTTTTTATTTGAAAAAAATTAAACCAGGAGGAAGAAATAATGAAATTAGGAAATTTATTTGCAACAAGGAGAATTGAGGATTTGATGATGGAATACACAGAGTTCAGGGATGATGTAAATTATGCACTCAACAGATTTCTGTACAACGACTGGGGAATTGTCAAAAGTGAAGATGCTTGTGCTAACGATGAGGCTATTGTATTTGGTGGAAGAGTTAAAGCAGAATACAACACATGTAAAGGTCGCATCTGGATAATATCTGAAAAGCAGAGGAAATACAGCACTATATTGTTTCCATCAGAGTACTAAATGATTCTACATAAAGGGCAGGCATGGGTTATTACAAACCATCCTCTGCCCTTTTTACACTCATTTATATTCAATTTACGGAGGAAAATATGATTAATTATAAAGTTAAATCAAAAGAAGAAAAGCAACAGGAAATAAATTTAATTATGAAAACCTTGGAAGATGGTGTCAGAGATGTTTTCGACTCGGAGAAATATAAAAGATACTTGGAATTCTGTGGTAAGTTTCACCACTATTCATTCAATAATATTATGCTGATACTTATGCAGTACCCCAATGCTCAGATGTGTGCAAGTTACACCACATGGAAAAAGCTTAAGATGCAGGTCCGTAAAGGCGAAAGAGGCATTAAAATCTTGTGTCCGGTTCCATACTGTTATAAGAAAAAGGAAAATACCAATGAAAGCGAAGAAGAAAAAGTAATCAGTGCTGTAGGTTTCAAAATAGGACATGTATTTGATATAAGCCAGGTTGACGGTGAGGTTCCGATGCTTGCCGATGAACTCACAGCTAATCCTGATAATTTAAATGACCTTTTAGACAAGGTCATAGCTTCAAGCCCTGTTCCTGTTATTTATGATAACAAAATTAGTAAGAATGACGGTAACGGTTACTATGATATGAAAACTAAAACAATTGCACTTCGTGCTGGAATGGGCAGTCTCCAAACCTTCAAAACATTAATCCATGAAATTGCCCATAGCATCATGCATAACAAAAAATATTCTGATCGAAAAGCTGAAGTGGAAGCAGAATCTGTTGCATTTGTTGTGTGTTCCACCTTAGGTCTTGACACAAGTAGTTATTCCTTTGAATATGTTGCTACATGGAGTTCCAGCAAAGAACTGAAGGAATTGAAAGCTTCGCTTTCTGTTATTGAGCGAGTAAGTAAAGATATTCTAAAATACATATGTTAATTTATATCATAACAAAAGTGCTGTTTCATTCTTGATTCAGCACTTCTTTCCTTAAAGGATGCTACTTTATTTTATGGCAATATAAATGCCATATCCATGTGATTTATCATCTTTAAATTCACCTATATTACTATTACCTTCGGAGTCAGTAAATGTGCCGTAACCATGCTTATTGTTATTTTTAGTTTCGCCATCATATTTAGAACCGTCCTCATTAATAATAATCATAATTAATCCACCTTTTCATGATATTATTAACAACCGTGCCACCAAACCCTAATAACTTTTGTTTTGTTTGTCTAACCAAAACGAATCATTTTGGCTTCTACTAAGTAGAAAAAACCATTGTTTGGACTTACAATGCAGCAGGGATACGCGAATAACCCTTCTCTGAGTTATACAGAACTTTCATTAACATCCCGATGGCGAAAATAAACATTACTCTAATATTTAATAGAAGAACACAAGTACAATCTCAATTGAGTATAATCCATCTACCCATAGAGAGTGTAATATATTGTATTCCCTTATAAACATTAGCACTTTGTTCCTAGGTAACTAAGTGTAGTTATTGAAGCGCCGTCAGTTTGTATAACTACGATGGCAGGCTGTATACGGAAAAGTTTATTGCTATCATATAATCTCTAACTATAGGATAAAACATCTAATAAAACAGATGAGGTAGTATCAAGTTCTATAAAATGACACCATAGCCACATACTTTTCGATGACCAGTCGTCTTAGTATGCTTTATTCCTTAGCTTCAAGATCAACGTAGCAACAAACGTTATCATCTATTTGTATTATATCCCAAATATTACTAATTGTAAATTGCTAATTACTTGCAAGTTCTACAATTAACAATAATATACCAATGACGAACACAGCTACAGTAAGAATTGAGCCTATATTATGAATTGTATCATTTTCAGAACGCCCCATGGCTTTTAATACTATAGCTAATAATGATGCCATAAGTACTGTTGTCCACATAACTATACCTCCAAGATTTAAATATTAAAAGGGTATATCTTCAATGTCAGCTTCATTATATGGTATTTTAATTTTATTAAAGTTTATTGAAAATCTATCATCTAAAATACTATCAATCTCATATTTTTCAGAGCTTTCAAGATATTTTAACCTTTTAGATTGTCTATATGTAGTATCGTCACCATATTGAAATTCCTCTTTGATAGTAAAGAGTGATTTGATTTCTTCTTCGCTAAGCTCCGGATACTCTTCTTTTAATAAAGCTATTTCTATCTTCTCAAGTTCTTCGCTGTTGTAATCATCATCGTAGTCAACTGTTGGCTCCTCAAAATTACTATAGTCTTCTTCATCATACATATATTCTGGGTATTCTTCTTCCCATTCACTAAAATAATCATCATCACAGCCATCTAATACATAGTCATTGTTAATATAATGCTGATTTTCATCATAAAGCTCATCATATCTAAATGACCTGTCGTGCCTAAGTCCGTAAACGTCTTCTTTTTCTTCATTATCATTTAAATGTTTATATAATTCATCATTAACTGTATTTTTAATAAATTTTTCGCTTTTAAACATAATATACTCACTTTCTGAAAAAGAATCGCCAATTAGCTTTAATACCGTTATATTTAAGCTTCCATTTTTATTTTTTTTGCACGATAATAACGCAAGTCCTATATACCAACGTCCTAAATGTTTATTACCATCAATATCCTCATTAAGACTGGCAAAGTGAGTTCCTATTTTTAATTGTTCTTTATTTTTATAAGGTTCAAGCTTTGAACCAGAAAATCTAACAATAATATGTAAGTTTTTCTTTTTATTCATATCATCTGCAAAAAAATTGTCTATTTCATCAAACTTTTTAACAAAGCTTGTATAGCCTAATAGATCGTATTTTTCTTTCAACAATATTATCTTACTGCTGCCAAGCAATTGAAATATTCCCGTAATTCTTAAAACATTATGATATTCATCTGATTCTATAAATTTGAATGGTGCTTTAATTACAGAATACGATTTTAAATTTATAAAAGAATCTTGATAGCTGTGCAATCCGTATTTCATGCTGTTAGTATCAACGATTAATACAGTTGTACCAGTGTATACATCAATACCTAAAATTTTTAAGTACTTCTTTTTATTGACTATTTCAACCGCTTTATAAAATATAATTATAACCCTTATAGAGTCCTTGGATTTACCATCTAATTTTTCTAATGGTTTGATTTTATCGTATCCTTGCATTAAAGTTATATTTGTGTTTATATTCTCCTGAGTCTTATTATTAATCATAATTTACCTCCTTAAGATAATATTAGACTTGTCCTTCCTAAGTTCCAGCTTGTAATTTTACTTCTTACCCTGTTGTTTTTATAATCTTTCCTTATCATATTCATTAACTTTGTACCATTATTGTATCCATGAATTACTATAACTTCGCTTGTACCCTTTGGAGCAAATGCGATTAAACTATCTAAGTAGTTCCATGCGTCCCATACTTTCATATTGTGTAAATCTACGGTCATTACTTCATTGTCTTTGCTAAAGCAATAATCCATATTATTCACCTCTTTATGTAAAATAAAAGACACTTATAAAAAATATTTAGTTTTGCCTAACAACTAAGAAGCCCTATACGCTAATATAGGAGTTCCTATTTGCAATCAAAATTAAATACCTTTTACAAATGTCTTACAAATATTATAGTAAACATTTCCATTATTGTCAACACCTTTTATTTTTTTGTAAGATTTCGGGTATACATGAATTAAGCTTTATAATTCATAATAAATCCAAAGCTTAATCCAAAGAGGAATTGTATCGTCTAATCCACTTCAAGTATTTCATATTTTGTTTTACCGCTAGGAGTTGATACTTCTATTTCAGTTCCCTTCTTCTTCCCTAATAATGCCGAGCCTAAAGGTGATATGTTAGAAATTTTATCCTTCATAGGGTCTGCCTCTGATGATACAACTATAGTATAATCAAGAATTTCATCAAATTCCATGTCTCTTAGCTTAACCTTGCTTCCTACTTGTGCAGCATCTTTATCTATGTATGTTTTAACAGAAGATTCATTTTTAAATAGATCTTCAAAGTCAAAATCTACTGGTACATTCCTGTCTTGTATATCTTTTTCTTTTAGTGTAGTAGTTTTTGCATTTTGTGGTTTTTTGAATGTTTTTGAGCTTTTAGATATATGATTAGCCCCTTGCTTCTCTGCTTCATTAATAAAAATGGACGGAACAACTGTTTCTTCAAATCTGTTGTTACATTTAAATATTGTTAAATTTTGTTTAGCCCTTGTCATGCCAACATAAAAAAGCCGTCTCTCTTCCTCAGTATCACTTTTATTTGCAGGAAATTCTCCATTGATTAAATCAATCATGTAGACATCATCCCACTCTAACCCTTTGCTTGAATGGATAGTCGACAGAACTATTTTGCATGTTTTGTTGTCTTCAGCTTCTTTAAGCTGTTTTTCTAAGATTTCTAATTTTTCTTTTAATTCCTTGTAATCTTTTATTTCTGCTGATAGCATCTTTAATATAAAAAGAATATTCTTTTGATTTTCTACTGAATATCCGTATCTTGATTTATTAAATTCCATTTGTTTGTTATAATTCAGCTCAGATTCAATAAAAGCTATTGCTTCATGTGGATTTAGACCGGACAATCTCCTAGTTTTACACCTGAGTTCTTTTATCTTTTCTACCTGGTATTCCTGTAGACCTTTTATTTTAGATAATTTCTCAAAAACTGTATTGTCAGACTTATTATATTTTATTGTGTCGTACATTGCATTAGTTATATAAAAGCCTTGTAACTTTCTGTATATCATGCCAAAAGTGACAATGTCTTTTTGATTGGATGCAAATTTCATAAATGATAACATATCATTTACAATCCAGTGATTGAAAAAGCTCCTGTCATAACCCGTCATTGTGAATTCAATGTTGTTTTTGATAAAGTAATCTGCTACCAAAATTGAAGACCTCTTGTTTCTATATAAGACTGCAGCTTCTCGCTCGTTTAAGTCTTTTAAACTTTCTGTAAGTATTATATACTGAGAAACAGTATCATCAAGTGTTATTATCTTTACCTTGCCGCCTTCGGCATTGTTTGTCACCATATTCTTATCATAACGTTTTTTGTTTATCTTAATGAATGAGTTGCAAACAGCTACAATATTCTTTGATGAACGAAAATTCTCTTCCATGAATAGTATTTTTGCATTAGGGTATGTTTCCCTAATCTTCAATAAAAACTCCGGATAAGCTGCTCTAAAGCCGTAAATCGACTGGTCATCATCACAAATATAAAGAATATTGTTTTCTGCACTTGCTAATATTTTTATGATTTCATGCTGTATTTTTGAGGTATCCTGACCTTCATCAACCTGAATATATTTATATTTGTTTCTTAATTCTTCAAGAAGCGTTGAATCATTAATAAATGCTTTATGGCATTCCGTAAGCATATCATCGAAATCAATTAAGCCATTTTCTCTTTTATATTTCTCATAGTCCAAATAAATGGATTTGAAACATGGAATTGTGTTTTCATCAGGGAAAGGATAATTATCTATTTCATCATCTTCAAGCATCATATTTTTTACAAAGGTAATTTTGTTAATAATATTGTCTAAGTCATCATCATTAGTCTTCTCTCCATCATTGTATCTTGAATATGATTCTTTCAAGACTTTTATTTTATCTTTATCCTCTATTATGCTAAATTTATAGTTACTCTTGTAATAATACCTACGAACTACTTTATAAGCAAAACTATGAATTGTTGAAAATTCTGGATTTGCATCAAGACCCTGCTCAAACATTTTTTTAAACTTTTCTTCCATATCTTTAGCAGAAGCTCTGCTAAATGTTATTGACAATATACTTTCAGGTTTAACGCCGTTCAAAATAAGATATGCTGTTCTGCATAACATTGTAGTTGTTTTCCCAGCACCAGGAACCGCTAACAGAAGACACGGCCCCTTATCATGTACGGCTGCTGTTCTTTGTTGTTCGTTTAAATTTATTCCGTATTTATTATTAAGCATATTAAAGAAATCGCTATTTTTCATATTTGCTCCATATGTTCTTATCTATATTGTTGATAGTCTTATAAATTATTTGCTACCCGCTAGTTTGCTAACAATAATTTGTAATCTATAATTCTCAATGAGTTCAAGTGTTTTCTGAGAAAAATTAATGCCATACTCTGGTTTAGAAACAAGGCCAGGTTTGTCATAGTTTTTTATTCTAAATGGCGGATTGTCATGTTTCCAGTTGGTTGCAGGAAGTAAATAAATAATATTGTTAATATTACTTTTCCGATATAATGCAGCTATAAAAAGATGCTCATCCTCTGTATCAAGTTTACTTTTTTCAATCCAAGTATATTGGCTTTCAGGTGAAACAATTCTTACTATCAGCTTAATTGTTATGTTATTCTGTAATTCAGCAATGATGTCAATTGGCATTTCTCGTTCCGTAGAATACTGAACCTCAATACCTAATTTTATTAATTCTTCTGCAATAATTTTTACACCTTCATTGTGCTTATAGTTGATCATTTATTATCCCACTCCTAATTATTTTATTTATTTCAAATACTTGAAAATATCTGCCCATTTTAATATTTTCAAACATTTCTTCTTTGAATAATGAGTCCATAACTTGCCTCCCAAACGTTTTCACTAATAATTATATTCCAAATTTCTTCATTTTTCAACAACAAAAGTTATTATTATGTCAAAACTTTGGAATACAAGAACCTTACATATATATATATAGACATCCTTAAATAGCCTTTGTCAGCTTTTACTTGACCAAAATAATATGGTTCGGGTTAATATTTAAATAATAATTGAAATAGTGTAAAATGTTCCAAATTATGTTATAATGTCAATATAATTAATTTAGAAAAGCATTTTTATGTAATATTCTTATAAGGATGGTGCCACATATGAGAATTGTTAACTTTAATGATGTTAAAGCAATTTTTGAAAGTCATAGCATTTGGTCTGATGGTCATGAAATCTATTGGTACCAAAGAGCGTGGGAATGTTTAGAAAAAGGGAATCTTGCTGCATACTCTAACTATTATGAACGAGTCATTGTTTATATACGTGCATTTACTCTTATAATGATATACGGGGAATTTTGTGAACTTGCATTAGATGAAATGTATTCATATGAATTTTTTAGAGATGATGTTGAAGATGTACTTTCTGATTTTACAGTAGGGCAACTTATAATGAAATTCCAATATGAATTTAGCAAATTACCACATCACAGCTGTGAAATTAAATTTTATAATAATGACGATATAGACTCTGTGTTTTTTGACCTTATTTCGGAAGAAAGACATAGAGTTTTTAATGCAATAGAAGATAACATTAGCATTAGCAGATTACTTGCTAAAGAATTAATATTTGCTGCTATGTCTATAACAGCAGTTATACCATTTAAAAATGTGGAAGAAGAGATTCCTGAAGAAATCAATAGTTATGAAGATTATCTTTCCGTTTGTGAAAGGTACCATGATAATATATCTGAATTAATAGATGAATATGATGAAGTCTATAGTTGGTTGCTTGAAGGAACATATAAGATTTAATTAAATGAAGGTGGTTATATGAATTATGAAGTATTAGAAAAAATATTAGATTTTTGCTCTATTACAGATTTTGAAAGCAGAAAAAGCGCTATTAAAGACTACTTATTTATGGAAAATTCAGTAATTAATTATGTACAGCAGTTAATTGATGACACAGAAATAGAAAATGATAAGTTAAATTTAATAGAACATAAGAATTTGATTAAAACATACCAAATGCAAGGAATTTCAGCTTTGGATTATTTTGTTTCGCCATATCAGATAGAATTTTGTTTTACTAAGTTTTGTTTTGGATTTTACGAAATTAAAGCAAGAAAAGATTATTTACTAAAGCACCCATTCTTAATGGATGAAAAATCAATTAAATATATAAATGGTTATATTGATAAACTAAAGGTAGCAGACACATACATTGTAAAATACAGGTATTTTAGAAATCTATTAAAAGCTTGTAGAATATTAGGGATAAATGAGGCCTTTGAAGATTTTGACACGCCTGACATTAAGTATATTAATGTTTTTAATGGATTGCTTAAAACAGAACGAATTATAGATTTAACTACAATTGCAGCAGATTATAAAGACATTGTCTATTCAAGGTACATGAGAAATGTTTTGCATAGTTATCAAGCAAAATTTGAAAAGGACCAAAGGATGCGTGATTCATTAACAGCTTTTTGGGATACCATATCAGCACTACAGGCAATAAAAAAACAGGTTTGGTTTTGGGAGTAGCAAGAATTCTGCCTAACTCTCCTACCGACACGCTTGAAACTGTCATGTTTTTTCATTAGATTTTCTATAATAACACCTAATGCAATAGGCTTTTTAACCTTAAAATCGCACAGCTTTAATAATTTGTTATATGTTTTTCTATCTGTTGCTTTTATATATTCTACTATTATCATTAGGTTTGTCCTCCTTGAAATAAGTCTCCCCACCCCTCACCCTATGCGGTTTCATGTTTCCGCATCCACACAATTAAAAAAAGAACCCAGTAAAGAGTTCTTATATAACTTTATTATATTTTAAATTTTCTAACCAATATTCCAGGTATCAAGATACGTCATAGGACAACCCGCTTTCCAATTTTCTTTTATTGCTTGATACATGTCAAGAACATATTCCTTATCTTCTGAAGCATCTTTACCGACATAGTCATTGCCCGCATCGAAAGATTCCAGACGAAAAGCTACACCTTCCAGTTTTTCAGCTCCCACAATATCTTGAGATAAGTACACTTTCCCACTTTTTGAAACCCTTATTTGATTATGATGCCGGTCATCTCCATCTGCTATTAACTGAGTAAAATCCTCAATAGTCATTGTTTCTATGTCATACATTTTCCCCATTTTTATACCTCCACAGTAGAATATTTTACCAATATTATACCAAGGAAAACTCTTGCCTGCAACCATAAAAGAAGAACCCTATTTAGAGTTCTTAATATTTCTTCAACTGTTTAAATATTTCTTTTATGTCATCAGCATTATTTCTTATATTGGTTGTCTTTAAATGAATTTGCTCCTTTTTATCGTTAACTATGTATGTGTCAATTTCGTTAGCATCTTGTAAGATAGTCTTTACCTTCTCTAAGATCTCTTCTAACAGGTCCATAGCATAACCCCTTTATTCTAATCATAACATGGTAAACATTTCCTGTCCACGATATATGTCAAAATATTACAAAAGGCACCGCAGTCAGCAAGCAGTGTCTTGTTATATTGGATTTAATTAATAAAGCCTTGAATATAAACGAATTTTAATATATTCAAGGCTATATTACTAATTAAAATAAAGAGTTTTTACATAATCGCCTAAACGCGTTGCTTCATTCTGTGTTATATCTTTAGGGATTTTAATTGTTGCAACCTTATCCAATCTTATAGGATAGTCAAATACAAGATATTCATCTTCTTCTGTATTATTGTTAATTAATTTAGATGGTTCATCTCCAATATAAGATAATATATCATCAATGTGATGGCTGAGGTCTGCCAATGTACGTGGAGCCCTTAATGAACCCCTCACTGATTCTGGAATATCTTCTCTTCTTACAGGACCCTTAATCCACTGTACTTGCCTTTGATGAGGATACCCTTCAGTATCGCTTGACTTTGTCATATCATAACAGTAACCACTTGTAACTTTACAAAAGTAAATATCTTTGTCGTTGGGAACAACTAATATATCACCTACTCTTATTTCATTAACAAATCTGTCAATTGTTCCAGCTGCAATACCAATCTGAGTTATCGTATCATTTGGAAAATGTTTAGGAAGCTCAGAATTAAGGTAGCTTTTACCCTTTCCTTCCAATGAAGCTAACTCCGGCCAGCCAATAGCTACAATACTTTTGTCAATAAATTCCCTCATTCTATTAATATCATGAGGTTTTGGTCTTAACATCCACGCTTTCACCATTTTGTTCCTCCTATTTATTATAATTTAAAAAAATGTTCGTTATTAATGATGGTATGTTTTATTCTTCCTGATTTATACATATTCGAGGCAACAGATCCAACAAATGACGAAGTAGTTGAGAAGCCGCTTTTATTATATACTGATAATAATGCGGACAGTCTGCGCATTACTGGATTGTTCTTTATTGTGATGTCAAGTTGTCTTGTAGACTGCCAGTTACCATTCAATACACTTAAAATTAATACCTCCATCGAAGCAAGCAAATTATTATGAGCTAACAAATAATTCTGCGGATTCATGTTATTAAATACCTCCATAACTTATATTTAGTACATAATAACATACCTAATCTACTTTGTCAAGGATATATTCACTTAGTCACACATATAAACTTATTATTAATAGTATACATTTGACCCAGTGGAATAAATATTACTGTAGTTCTGTTTGTATAAAAGCTAATACTATATATAGCTTTGTTCCTTCATCTTTTATTGAATCTCTTAAAATCAAATTTTCACACAAATTTTCCTGGTTAATAATCTTAGATATATAGAAGATGAAGAAGACAGCTCTTATTTAATAAGATGGATAAAGTTGATAATCAGACCACAAAAGCCCCTTAACAATAAAATAGAGGGGCTTTATATCCATACCACAGCTGGTTTAAAAGAAAACTATAGCGATTAGCTTGTATTAATGATATAATATAGCCATATATAAACAAATAAGTAAAAAAATGTAAACGGCAACTACTTTTCCATAAATATCGGCAATTAATTTTCCATAAAAAACGGCAATTAAAATTCCATACTTATCGAAATTNTTAT
>JGI24712J26585_10002490_pt1 | contig 15026 bp, 17 predicted proteins | sample BioPla3DNA2_FD_26585 | JGI IMG/M metagenome (IMG submission 26585) | reverse complement strand
GTCATTAGTAGATGAGACCAACCCTTTAGGCTTGTTCATCATCAAATATATAAATCTCCTATAATTGATTTCCATATTATTGAATTCAATTCTATCCTTATAAGGGTCTAGTTTTAAACTATTGTCATTTATGATTTCTCCATTTACCTTTACAAGACCCCTTTTTATATATGCTTTAACTTGCTTTCTGCTTCCAAATCCCATATTAGAAATAAGTTTATCTATTCTTTCAAGTTTTTTCAAACCTCCCACCTACCTATGATTATCATATTGAATAAATAAAAGTAAAATGTAAAAACTAAATATAATTAATAATTAATCTTGAAAGGAGAAATATTGATGCATAATGAAAAAATAACTGAAGGTGTGAAATGTGTCGTTAATACTTGTCATTACTACAAATCAGGAGATTTATGTACAGCAGGTAAAATTGAAATAAAACCTAGGAATGCAAAATCAGTTGATGAAACAGACTGTGGTACTTACGTCAATGAGAATGAAATGAGGTTGAATTAGAAATAATGCAGGGAAGGCCCTGCATTATTCATATACACTATTAAATCTAATAAATCTCTATAGTTCTAATTCAATACAATGCTCTTTTAATTCATCAGGCATATCCTTCAATCTATAATCAACATTGATATAAAATTGTGTACCATATTTCTCCTTAATCAATGTAAGTCGATCTAATAAGTCCTTTAAATCATCTATGCTTAGATTTATTACCTTATATATAGAATCTACATATATTTTCTCTAAATCATAATCCATACCTATAGTTCCACACAAAAAGCCATAGAAAGATTCAACACTATCAATATTGAATTCCATGGCATTTATCAATCTAACATTATAATTTAATGTAAAGATATGGTCATCATCCACATCAATAAAGGCAATATTACCATTACCCTCTTTCATGTCCTTATTGGCATTGTCTATTAGCCATTTGGTTTTACCTGCACCCTTTTCGCCTAAAATAAACTTGCACATAATAAACCCCCACCTTTCTTTTTATTGGTCTTATTTAATTAATCATTTAAACTTTTTAAGGCTTTACCATTCAAATAATTGAATTTAATTCCCTGATATGTCCCTCTTTCCTTCATTAAGGAGATTATTTCATCCCTAATTTTCCACCAAGACTCTTGCCAATTAACAAACAAGGTATTTTCCTCTGGTGCCCTACCAATTATCCTTTGGACTATAATCTCAGGATCTAAATTTTCTAAAAAGGTGATTACCCTCTCTAAATATTCAGTCTTAGTAATCATGGCAATTTCTTTATTTTTATATTGGTTTGCCATAGCTGTTCCTTCCACTATATAGAGAGAATGAAGTTTAACTTCTTCTACTTTTAAGGCAGAAATAATTCTAGCATTTTCCACTACATCTACCATATCATCCCAAGGGAGATTAAGTATTAAATGTGTACATATTCTGAGTCCACTACTTTTAATTCTCAAGACTGCATCGATAAACTCAGCTAGGGAATGTCCCCTATTTATCTTTTTTAGGCTATGATAATTAACTGTTTGTAAACCTAGTTCTATAGTAATTTCTAAATCATGTTGTTCTTTTATCTCTTTTAGAAACAAGAGGTATTTTTCATTAATGCAATCAGGTCTTGTAGATATGGATATACCTACTATATCCTTTCCTATTGCCTGGGTGATATAGTCCTTGAACTCATCCAATGGTAAATAGGTATTTGAGAAGCTTTGGAAATATGCTATAAACTTCTTAGCCTTGTATCTCTTTCTAATATAGGCCATATTTCTTGAAATTTGCTCCTCTACTGATAATTGGTTAGGTAGATTTTCGAAGGATCCTCCCTCTTCTCCACAAAAGGTACAACCTCCGTAACCTATGCACCCATCCCTGTTTGGGCAAGTCAATGGTAAACTAATAGGCAGCTTGTAAACCTTTTCACCAAACCTATTATTTAAGTAGTCAGAATAAGTTCTATAAACATCTATTTGATTCAACTGCTCAACTCCTATACTATCAAAAAGCTTGTCCTTATGAAGATACCCATTTTAGTTATTAAACTAACAAATTATACTGACAATGCTGATGGGTTTATGATAAGAAAGTACCTTGCATCAGCAAAGTACTTTCTTAAATTTTATTCAGTATCCTCTAAATCATCAAATTCATCAGCAAATAACTCATAGTAAGCCTCTGCTGCTAGGTCAAATTCTTCATCATCTTCGATTGGTGTGATTTCAAAACCTTCCTCATCTTCTTCATAATTAAATAATAAGATTTCTTCGTCTTCAATCGCTAATAAGGCCATATAAGACTTATCTTCAACTTCATAAGTCCCAATAATGCCACATTCTACCTCTGTACCATCATCTAAGGTTAAGGTAATTATCTCCAAATCTTCATCGTGNTCATGTCCGCAATCACATGAATGGTCATGTTGGTGCTCAAAATCAGNATTTTCTCTGTTCATATCTTTTCCTCCAAATCATTATTGACTATGTTCTTATAATATCCTATTTTAAAGATAAAGTACATAGGAATATTTGATTATTTTAAATTCTTGTTTGTAAGTTTAGGCCTCCACATTTTGTAAATACTCCTGGCCAAATACATCTACTAATCTTATTATTGCTTTTTTAGTCTTAAGTAATTTTACCCTTAGGTTAGTATCTATTATTAGCCTATTGCTTGTTCTTGATTCATCATATTTGATTATTATTTCATTTTCACACTCCATATAACCAATACCGATATAATCTACAAGGGATAATGAGTTGGTCTCAAGTATTCTTTCTAATCTTAATCTTTCACTATCACTTAAATCTAACTTATGAATATCAATTATATATCCCTTAAACTTAAAACTATAGGTAATATAGTCCTTGTCCTCCTTGGTGGTTAAATCATAGATTAGTCTATTTTCCCATACAAAATCATCGGAATTCATGATTATATATTGGCTAGTTCCTATCTCCGCTAATCTCTTCCGCATTATAACAGTTGATATATCTCCTAGATCTGCACTGACCCATCTTCTATTGTTCTTCTCTGCTACTACAGATGTAGTTCCGCTTCCACTAAAGAAGTCAGCCACTATAGAGCCTTCCCTTGATGAGGACAAAATGATTCGTTCTAATAAGGCCTCTGGCTTCTGGGTCCTATAGCCTACCCTTTCCTTGGATGTACGCCCAACCATATCTATTTNCCATATATCCTTTAAATTCACAAGGGTATACCAACCCAAGTCATCCTCATATTCTTTCACGTTCTTAAACCTATAGGGCTTAAAACCCCTATTATAAGATTTCTCCTTCTGTGGATTGAAGATGTAATCCTTGGTCTTTGTATAAAGCAAAATATTATCATGTTTTCTAGAAAAATATTTATTACTAGTGCCTCCTGATTTATATGCCCAGATTATCTCATTAATAAAATTATCACTACCGAATATACAATCCATNATTATTTTAACATAATGTACCACTCTAAAATCCAAATGCACATATATACTACCCTGGTCTGATAGCAAGTCTCTCATTAAAAATAATCTTAGGGTGAGCATCTCTAAATATTGACTTATACCCTGCTCCCAAGTATCCTTATAGCCGATTATTTCTATAGCCTGTCTACTATCCTTATCTAGTACCTCTATACGATGAGTATAGTTTGCCCTTGTAAAAAATGGGGGGTCTATATAAATTAAATCAATTTTACCCTTATATCCCTTTGTCAACAAATCCAACATGGCATTTAGATTGTCGTCTTTATATAAGAGATTGTCCTCTATAAAATCATCTAAAGGCTTAATTCTTTCTAAATTAAACCTAAGCTTCTGATCTTTAATAATATCTTTCAGTTTTAGCCTAGCATTCTCAATAATCTCAGGTATTTGCCTAATTATATCAATTTCTTTCATGGCTATCTCCCCCCATAAATATGAAGGTCACTAAATTACCAGTTATTTACTCATATCAATATGACAATATCCATTGGGGGTCTTCTTAAGGTAGTCTTGGTGGTATTCTTCAGCAGAATAGAACACCGATAAAGGCATTATCTCAGTAACAATCTTCTTATCATACTTACTTTTTTGATCTTCTAAGGTCTTATTAATTATAGGTAAATCACTTCTATCAACATAGTAAATGCCAGTCCTATACTGGGTCCCAATATCTCCACCCTGNCTATTTAACAGGGTTGGATCGATTATCCTCCAAAATCTATTTAAGAGATCTTCCAGTGAAATAACCCTTTCATCGTATTTTATATAGGTGGTTTCAACATGGCCGGTCTCACCTGTACATACCTCTTCATATGTGGGGTTGTTCTTATGTCCATTAGCATATCCCACTTCTGTATCAACAACTCCCTCTATTCTGGACATGTATTCCTCTACGCCCCAAAAGCAACCACCAGCCAAATATATCTCCTTCATAAAATCATCCCTTCATTCATTACTCTTTATTTAAATCATCTATTAATAGTATATACTCAATACTTTGAATCTCAACTTCTTCATCAGTTACTACACCTGATATAGTAGTGAAGATGATTTTAATCTTCAAATCCTTGCCGGTATGTTCATAGGTCATCTCCTCCGGAGAATTCTGAGCCTTTTCAAGATCTGGATCAGTACCAAGCCTAGTCACTATATCCATAGCAACTTCTTCGATATTTAATGAAATAAGGACTTCATCTTCCNTTTCCATTGATAGGTTCAACAATGGGTCCTTAATTAATATATCGTCTAAGGGGATAGACTCATTAATCCATGAGGCTAGTTGAAGATAGTAATCATAAGAAGCTATATCAATAGGATTTCCTGCCAGATATATATTATGATGAAAATATCTCTCTGTGTATGGACTAGTAGGTGTCCCCCAAATATTTGGGTTATATTCAAAACCAAATACAGCCACCATATTCTCTGTATCAAAATCATTAGGTAGTAGCTTGACATCATCCAAAGAATGCTTGTTATCAAAATAATAGATGATATTGCTGATCTGTGTCTTGTCTTCATCAGATATATCTGCCTTCCTTACTATATTGTTACCAGAAATCATGGAATTGCTATTTAGTATATCCTCAAGGCGCTTATTCTGGCTATATTTCGATATGGAATAACTACTTAGAGGCCCTATCACAGAGTTTAGTACTACAAGGGACAGGGATATAGGAATGATAAGATTTTTTAATGGCTTCTTTATGGAGAAGTAAATCATTATCAAGGCTATCCATATTCCAAAAACTAGGACATAATACCTATTTTCAGTAACTCCATATTGATTGATTCTCTGTCCAATGGAGAGAAACATCATTAATAAGATTGGTAGAACCAACTTAGGAAATAAGGTTTTAAAATATCTGCTTATCTTATCAGTTTCCAAAAGTGGAGTTATTAAGAATAACACACCTATGCTAATTGCAGTATACCAAACTACTAGGTGAGATACCAAGCCCTTTGGCCATTCCCAGGTTATCAAGATTTTAGCAAAGTAAACATATAATATGAGGGTGTAAACACTTATCAAGGGTATTACAATATAAGTTAGTAGTATCCTCATTGATTGAGAATAATTCTTTTTATCAAAGGTCTCCCCATCCCTTGGTAACTTGGACAAGAAGAAAGATATGGCAAAGATAAAAAACACAATCAAGAAAATATAGTAATACAACTTAAACTCAATATCGATATCAAATAGACTATCTATTGTAAATATAATTGCAAATATACCTAACAATAAGACCAAGGAATAGATTGCAGTCTCAAAAATGCTACCAAATATATCGATAACCCTTAATTCGTAATTCCTATCCTTATTCCAAATCACAGGAACATAAAAAAATACTATCAGTAGAAATATCATCATACCAATATATCTAGTTAATGATACTATATTAAAATCCTCTAACAATACCATATAATTGAATCCTAATACGACCAAACCAAATAAATAAGTTAGGAAGGTCTTTCTTTTATCATCTTTAAAGAAATTCTCCTTAAGTAAATCTAGACACAAGGATAATAATATGCCCATTCCCAAGGTCATATTTAGACGAACCCATCTTTCTTGTTGCAAGCTTNCCATAGACTGGAGGTTTTCATTAAAGTATATAAGAAGTACTGTCAGCAAGGTTGATATGCTGATTGTTATGGGAAACCTCTCTGAACTCTGTTTGATACCTTGAAAGATAGACCTTAGTCTATATAAAAATTTCATATCCTACACCTCTTAAATAGTATTTGTCATAATTATACCCAAAGACTGGGCTTATATAGTTACATTAAAATTACAAGTAAAAAAGCTCTGAAGTATAAGNTTCTAGAGCATTTCTTTTAATCTTTCCTCATCCTTGATAATTATTACCCTATTCCCTTTAAAATCTATTATTCCTAACTCCTTAAAAGTTCTCAATTTCCTGGTCATGGTCTCCCTAGATATGCCTGCATAACTTCCCATTTCTTCCCTATTTATAGTGAGGTTTAGAATTATCTCATCACCTTCCCTTGTACCAAAATCATCCTCAAGCCTTAATAGTAGACTAGCAACCTTTGCATCTGTGCTTATGGTGGAAAGCCTATCGACTAAGTCTTCTGCCCACCTTATACGCTCATAGGCTTGTTCTAATATTTTTAACATGATAGTAGGATTATTAACTATTATTTCATCAAACTTCTTCTTACTCAATGTACTTACTACTGTATCCTCCAAGGCTTCAGCATTGTATTTGTATTCATCCTCTTTTAAAAGATTAAATCCTCCAACGAAATCTCCAGNTCCATAGATATAGAGGATTTGCTCCCTACCATCAGATAAATACTTATATATCTTCATTTTCCCTGAGCATACTATATATAGCCTATCAGCCCTATCCCCTGTTCTAAAGATTTGTTCACCTTTTTTGAACTCTTTAACAAGGACGCCCTTGGATATCTCTAGACTTTCTTCCTCAGTTAAGCTTGATAAGAGGGGTATATTCTGTAAACATGAGAGGCCTTCACATTCAAGACAGTTTTTATTGCATATAATACATTCTTTTATTTGAATCACATCCTCATATATTGTAGACATATGATAAGAAAGGTAATTAATATAAGTANACAACCTATACTAATTACCTGGTTCCATGTATTATACAATTTCTTTTCTTAACCTAATCCTGTCTCTTTCTTCTTCTAATAGTTTATTTATTAATTCTTCTAAGTTTTTGGCCTTGCCCTTATCCATTTCTGGTACATCTTTTAGAGGGTACTCCCTGTTTAATTCTTCATATTTCTCTATTCCCATTCTATGATATGGCAAGATCTCAAACCTATCTATCTTTTCAGCCAAATATGATATTTCCTTAAAGAGACTATACATACTTTCTTCATTATCCGTAATAGATGGAACCATTACATGTCTTAACCATATTGTACCATGAAAATCATCTAGATAGGATAAGAATTTATTAAATCTCTTTTTAGATCTACCAGTTAAAGATTTATAGTCTCTATCATCGAAGTGTTTTATGTCTAGGATAACCACATCTACTAGTTTGAGTATCTCCTTGTAATATCTTTCGTCCCCAAATCCACTGGTATCTATGGCAGTGTTAATTCCAGCTTCCTTTAATAACTTTAAGGTTTCAACTAAGAATTCTCCCTGTATGAGGGGTTCTCCTCCAGAAAAGGTAACCCCTCCACCTGAACTATCATAGTAAGACTTGTATCTTAAGGCTGTTTGTAAGACCTCATCGGGACTTATTAGTTTGTTGGAATACATGGTCTGGCTATCAGGATTATGACAATAAGCGCACCTTAAGGGGCAGCCCTGTAGGAAAAATATTGTCCTAATTCCAGGGCCATCTACTAAACCCATTGTCTCTATTGAGTGTAACCTTGCCTTAGTCATTTTAACCAGCCTCTCTAAATTCTCTCGTGGAATGTTCTATTAATAACTTCTAACTGTTGTTCCTTTGTAAGTCTATTGAAGTGAACCGCATATCCTGAAACCCTAATTGTCAATGTAGGATATTTTTCAGGATTATTCATAGCATCTATTAAGAGTTCCCTATCAAGTACATTAACATTTAGGTGGAAAGCACCTTGGGCAAAATATCCATCCATGATGCCCACTAAATTCTTTATTCTATCCTTTTCATTCCTTCCAAGTGATTCAGGAACCATGGATAGCGTGTTTGAAATACCATCCTTGCATATATTGTCATAAGGTATCTTAGCTACAGAGTTTAGTGATGCTANGGCTCCGTTTTCATCTCTTCCATGCATTGGGTTAGCACCTGGTGCGAATGGTTCTCCCTTTTGCCTACCATCTGGTGTTGATCCAGTCTTTTTACCGTATACTACATTTGATGTAATTGTAAGCACTGATAGGGTGTGCTCTGCATTTCTATAAGTTGGGGTTTTTCTTAATTCATTAATAAAATAGCTTACCAAGTCTACGGCTATCTGATCTACCCTGTCATCATCATTACCAAATTTAGGAAAATCGCCTTCTATTTCAAAGTCTATGGCTATACCATTTTCATCTCTAATTGGCTTTACTTTTGCATATTTTATAGCGCTTAAGGAATCAGCTACTATCGAAAGACCTGCGACTCCAAAGGCCATGTATCTATGAACATGGATGTCATGTAGGNCCATTTGACCTTTTTCATATGCATACTTGTCATGCATATAGTGGATGGTATTCATAGTATTAACGTATAACTCTGCTAATTCATCTATGACCTTTTTATAATTATCCATTACCTTGTCATAGTCTAGGACTTCATCGTCTATCCTTTCAATATCATCAAATACTTGAATTAAAGAGCCATCCTTGTTTCTTTTAATCTCATCTACTGCACCATTTATTGCGTATAGTAAGGCCTTTGCAAGATTTGCCCTAGCTCCGAAGAATTGCATCTCCTTACCAACCCTCATGGCTGATACACAGCAAGCTATTGCATAATCATCGCCATAGATTGGTCTCATAATGTCATCATTCTCATATTGGATTGAGCCAGAAAGTGTAGTCATCTTGGCGCAATACTCCTTAAACCCTGTTGGTAAATCAACTGACCAAAGTACTGTCATGTTTGGCTCAGGAGCTGGTGAAAGTGTAGTTAGGGTGTGCAGAAACCTAAAGGCAGTCTTAGTAACTAAAGTCCTACCATCTTCACCCATACCTCCTATGGATTCTGTAATCCAGTTAGGGTCTCCTGCAAATAGCTCATTATAATCAGGAGTTCTCAAATGTCTCACGGTCCTTAGTTTAATAACGAACTGGTCTATCAATTCTTGAGCTTCTTCCTCAGTAAGTGTTCCATTTTTCAAGTCTCTTTCTATATAGATGTCTAGGAAGGTAGTATTTCTACCTAGTGACATTGCTGCTCCATTGTTTTCCTTTATTGCAGCTAGATAACCAAAGTATAAGAATTGGACTGCTTCCCTGGCATTTTTAGCTGGTTGTGAAATGTCAAAACCATAACTTGCTGCCATTTTCTTTATTTCATCTAACGCAGCTATTTGCTCTGAAACTTCTTCTCTCAGTCTTATGATTTCTTCAGTTGCTGGTCCTTTGATATTTTTCTTATCCTTAATCTTCTCTGCCTTAAGGAAGTCTATCCCATATAGAGGAATCCTCCTATAGTCTCCAATAATACGTCCCCTACCATAGGCATCTGGTAGTCCAGTGAGTAATCCTACAGTCCTGGCCTTCCTCATTTCCTCAGTATAGGCATCGAAGACACCTTGATTATGGGTCTTTCTAAACTCGTTAAAGTGCTTCTCAAGGGTGTCATCCATCTCTGCTCCATAGGCATCTAAGGAATTCCTTACCATTCTATATCCTCCATATGGATTAACAAGCCTCTTTAGGGGTTTATCTGTTTGATAACCAACAATTAATTCGTTCTCTCTGTCTAAGTACCCTGGTTCATGATTGGCTATTCCAGAAAAAGCCCTAGTGCAGATCTCTACTTCCTTATTTAGGATTTCTTTCTTTATCAAGTCCTCTGTTTTCTTCCAGAGTGATTTAGTTCTTTCTGTTGGCTCAGCTAAGAAGTCCTCATTNCCTTCATAAGGTGAATAATTCAATTGTATAAAATCTCGTACATTTATTTCTTCGGTCCAACTTCCTTTTTTAAAGCCTTCCCATTGTTTCATAATCTCATCCCCTAATCTATATAAAAGTAATTTTACTGTTTTTCTTGATTTCATTATATAGTAGGTTAAATTTTTGTGCAGTGATTCAAATCACACTTTATAAAAAATAAAAAAAGTATTTGGATAACCAAATACTTAGATTTCATTCTGCTGTATGCTATTTATTATGTCCTCCTTATGCCTTATCCAATCACTATAGGTCTCAATATCTACTAGAAGGTCATCTATCAGATTGATGAGTATATTAATACTGCATTCATGAATAAAATCTATACTTATTTCACTATTGAAATTATGGGCTATTGCATCTAATATTTTGTTGGCTACCTCTTCTTTTTCATCAAAACTCATATCCTTATCTCTCAAGACTGACATAATACCTTCATAATAAAGAAACCTTAAATATAGGATAAATCCTTCAAAGTCTTCAGCATTGCTTCCCTTTTCAATCTCGAAGATGATTTTAAATAATAGATTCCATCTAAAATCAATGTTTAAAGTGGATAAGATCATAGATCCGATTTTCCTAGTAAAGCAATCATTAAAGAATACTTCACGCTCAAATTCTATACATTTGCTAAAATTAATTTCATCATTTCCTATCTCATCCAATCTTTTTAGTATCCTTAAAAAGTTCTTATTATAACTTGTTTGGTCCTTATGTTCACCCTTCATAAATAGATAATCTACTATTACATCAATTGTTTTTTTGAAGTCAATTACAAAGCCGAGTTCTTGGCGTACTTTTGTTATATATATGTCATGAGTGATCTTAGATACTAAGGATTTCAACTGATTTTCTTTCTGAACCAAATCACTTGTATCCATCTCAGTTAGGTGGTCATGTAATATCATCAACTGTCTATCAATCATGGTTAAATTATCCTTAATTGATGACATTATATCCCTAAAAAAATCCTCTGTCAGCATATAGTTAAAGTTCTTATATAGTACCTTATGATCTATTTCTCCCCAAAAAACATTAACTAGAGATTTGATTTGTAATTCAAAGTTAATCTCTACATCATCTTTCTTATACTTGCCATCTATCTTATAGATTTCAAATCCATTCTTTTGCTTTTGAGGTTGNTCGGTATCTAACTTAAGTAAGATTGCAGAGTTCAAAGGATTTGAGTAATACCCATCCCCTTCTNCTGTATCAAATAATTCTAATATATCTTCGTATATCTTCTTTTCATCCTCTACAAACCTACATTCTATCCTAAAACCAATTAAATCCGATAGATTGTTTAGGAGGTTCTCTGGTGTTTTATATTTAACGTAAAGATTATGCCTAAGTATCTTCTCCTTTAAACTTTCTATGGATTTAATCCTATAATTCACATTTAAAAAATGATCCTTAATAAAAAAGCTATCGTTAAAAAACTTTTCTAATTCAGGGCAACTGTATCTATCTTATCCGCGTTTTCTTCTAAGATTTCCATAGTTTTGTCAATAAAATTAAAAATTTCTAGCTTCATGTCCTTCCCCCTTGAGCATCTTTCTCGAGAATATTATATCATAATCTATCCAAACATCATAAAATAGTTTTAATTTTCTAAAAATAAAATCTCACTTTCCTAATCACTCCATAAGATGTTATTAGGAGGTGTTAGATAATATGACTCAAAATGTGAATAGAGCCTATGCAAAGTTAAGAGGTGGTCCCTTAGGTCCGGATATAAGAGGATATGCCTACTTTTACGCCGTGGAAGGGGGGACTGAGTTATTTGTTGAAGTCTGGGGATTGCCCATGTATCAGCCAAGTAATGGATATAACCCTATAGGACCTTTTGGTTTTCACATCCATGAATACGGTATTTGTCAAGTAACTAACCCATCTGAGCCTTTTATGTCAGCAGGTGGGCATTATAACCCAACAAATCAGCCCCATGGCAACCATGCGGGAGATCTCCCNGTCCTATTCTCAAATAATGGTTATGCCAGAATGAGCTTCTTCACCAATAAGTTTAGTGTTGAAGATATTATTAATAGATCCATTATTATTCATGAGAACCCGGATGACTACAGAACTCAACCTTCTGGNGATTCTGGTAAGAGACTTGCTTGTGGTGTTATTGAGACCTGGTAGAAATGTATCTACTCAGTTAATTAAGAAGAAGGACATATCATATACAATGATATGTCCTTCTATCACCTATGTGGGNCTTCTTGCATAAGAAATATAAGTATAATTTATACGTGAGAGTTCATCTACGAATTGGTATTTACTTTCCGAATGTCGTATTTTCGTATACTCTTCTGCCAAGAATNNTTATTTCGATCCCTGTATCGTAACCATCTACTCCTCTTAGGGCATGATAATCTGTTATGCTGTATAATAATGCTTGATATTTAACAGTACCGCCATCTTTGTATCGTATTGGGATTGGGAATAGTAAAATCAAAGCTATAATAATTATGATGAATCTAATTGAAGGTTTCCTCATCATCTTCCTCCCGCAAATTACTATTTACTGTTTCAGTTCATGCAACTTATCCAATAATTTCAAAGGTTGTAGGTTTTAATTCCTTATCCAATACCTGTAAATAATATAAAAGATCTTTAAGGGATCTTTCTATTGTGTCTTTATGGATTCCTTCAACCCCCATGATTACAAACATAATATTCTTACTTGCATCTGTTACCCTGGTTCTCATGTCCTGGCCATAAATATTGCTGATTATAATACCCTCAGTATCCTGTATGTAGATATCCTTCTTCTTTAAGGTAATCAATTTCTCTTGAACTCCCATATAGCTTTCTCCACCATCAGCAACATCAAGGGTAAGAGGCCCCTTCATCTTATCCCTATCAAAAGCAGCTATAAGTAAACCATGTTTTAATTCAGTCAAAAACATGGCTTGAACTGCCAGCACNGTATCAGGGAAATCCTGATTCCATATAAGAATTGATTCTATTTGAAGCAGAACAATATATGTTTTTTTGAACTTTTTAAAATACCTGATGTAGTGGCATATGGGTTCNGTTTTTATAAACTCAGACCTCTGGTAAGTTTCAAACTTGGTTTGTAATTGAGTAATTAAATTTTGCCTAAGTTCAACAAAGGTTGCCAAGTTTTCCGGGTTAAAGTTATGAATCTCCAATATGCCAAAGGGGGCTTTAGGGTATATGGACCTTAGTTTATCAGTTCGTAACTCCATATCCACCTTCCTTTCTATACTCTTAAGACCTAGTTCTTATAGACACTATTCCTATCACTAATTTGCGTAAAGCTTATAAAGCATATTCTGCTCTTCTTTTGATTTAAAGAGGGATAGGTCTTCACCCTTGAGCCAGTCCTCTACCTGGTTACTATCAATGATTAAAGGCATACGATGGTGGATTTTAGCTAGGTAGTTGTTGGCTTCCTTAGTTATGATTGTAAAAGCTAGGTAGTCAGTTCCATTAGCCTCATCCAGAAGACTAAGCTGCTCAGCCTTTTCAGTGAAGNTGTTGAAAAGCCCTGCCATGTAAAGGATTGATTTTTCTTTTCCTATGATATACTTTCCCTTTTCACCATCCTCTGAGGTTTTTTTCCACTCAAAATAAGCTGAAGCTGGTATTATGCACCTCTTCTTATCAACTAAATCCTTAAACATATCCCTTTGCCTCAGACTCTCTGACCTAGCATTGATTATAACTCCCTTTTTATCCCATTTGGGAAATCCCCATTTAGCTATGGTAATACCCTGAGGAGTAATAATAGGAACCCTATTGGTGGGGAAGATTTCCCCTGTCTTATATCCACTAGAGTGACTATCGGGTTTTTCTTTTATACTTGAGNATAATTTTGTTAATTCAGGATCATCCATATCTAGGTAAAACCTACCACACATCCTACCACCTCATATTATTTATAAATTGGTTTTATACTTACTTCATAACTCTTTTGACCAAATTAAACTTCTTGGCACTATATGGTGGGTATCGTAGAGACATATCAATCCTATTGAAGGATTTTAGTATACTTTTATAATGGGTAAAGGTAGCGAAACTATATTTCCCATGATACTTCCCCATTCCACTGGTACCCACTCCACCAAAGGGAACCCTNGGATTCAGTATGTGAAGNAGGCTATTATTTATGCAACCGCCTCCAAACTCTAACTTTTTAACTAAGAAATCTTGGAGTTCCTTATTCTGGGTAAAGAGATATAAAGCCAAAGGATATCTATTCTCCCTTACTATATCCACTACTTCATCTATTACCTTATAAGTCCAAAGGGGAAGGATAGGCCCAAATATTTCCTTTTTCATTATAGGACTTTCCATATCCTGGCATTCCAAGATAGTTGGTTGGATATATAAGTCATTCCTGTCACTGTCTNCCCCGTAAAGGATTTCTCCATCCTCTAAATAAGAAGCTAGGGTTTCAAATTTCTTTTCATTGATAATTCTCCCATAGTCTGGGCTATCTTTAGGATTTACACCATAAAATTCTTCTATGTACTTAATCAAATAATCCATCAAGTCCTTCTTTATGTCTTCATGGACTAATAGATAATCAGGTGCTATGCAGGTTTGACCTGCATTATAGAACTTTCCACTTACTATCCTCCTTGCTGCTAAGTCAAGATTAGCATCCTTATGGACTATACCCGGGGACTTGCCCCCTAGCTCTAGGGTAACCGGTGTTAAGTGCTGAGAGGCTAATCGCAGTACTTCCTTTCCTACATTAGGGCTCCCAGTAAAGAAGATATGGTTAAAGTCATACCTATCTATTAGTTCTGGAACAACCCTTGAGCCCGATCCTTGTACTATACTTATATATTCCCTGGGGAATGCTTCTTCAATAATCTTCTCAATAATTAAAGATGTATTTGCTGATTTGTTTGATGGCTTGACTATAGCACAATTTCCAGCTGCTATCGC